>OHAU01001373.1_pt1 | contig 28707 bp, 29 predicted proteins | sample 1577181 | NCBI WGS metagenome assembly OHAU01 (sample SAMEA3541472, study PRJEB24748) | human gut metagenome | biome: human gut; feature: human-associated habitat; material: faeces | place: China | collected 2012 | reverse complement strand
TTTCTAAATATAAATTAGATAAAGAATAAAAAATGAGACATAATAAAAAATTCAACCATTTAGGTCGTACTGCAAGTCATCGTAGTGCTATGCTTTCTAACATGGCAATCTCTTTGATTAAGCACAAAAGAATCACTACGACCCTCGCAAAGGCTAAGGCTTTGAAGAAGTTCGTTGAGCCTCTTATAACACGTGCAAAGGACGATACAACAAACTCACGTCGTGTAGTTTTCCGTTATTTGCAGGATAAGGAAGCAGTAAACGAATTGTTCAAGGAAATTTCAGTAAAGGTAGGCGACCGTCCAGGTGGTTACACTCGTGTTATTAAACTTGGTTTGCGTAAGGGCGACGCTGCTCCAATCGCTTTTATCGAGTTGGTTGATTACAATGAAAATATGGCTAAGACTCCTAAGGCAGAAGCTAAGAAGACACGTCGTAGCCGTCGTTCTACAAAGAAAGTTGAAGGTGAGGTACCTGCAACAGAAACAGCTGCTGAAGAAGCAAAAGCTGAATAAACTTTGTAAACAATATCTTTATAATATTATAAGCAGATATGTCCTTGTGGACGTATCTGCTTTTTTGTTTTAATATACCCGGGGTTCAGTATATAATAGCAGATAATGAATTAACATACGTTTGTATCAGTTTAGAAAAACTTATTTAGTTTTCTTGGTAGTTTGGACTAAAAGCATTTACTTTGCATCCGATTCCATGACATCTTCTCTGCTTTATAGCAGTAGAGGGCTTGGTTAGAAGATTTATATTTTAGTATTAACAAATTATTTTTTTAAGATGAAAAAAGTTTTAATGACGCTTGCAGTAGCATTTATTGCAGTTGCTGCTAATGCACAGGTTTATCTTGGTGGTAGTGTAGGTGTTGCTACTTCTGAAATTGGTGGTGGCGATGATGTAACAACTTATCAGGTTCTTCCAGAAATTGGTTATAAAATCAATAGAGACTGGGCAATTGGTACTGTACTCGGTTGGGGTAAGGGTACTCCTGTTAAAATAGAAAGTGAAAGCCGTAATTATGTTACTTTCGAACCTTATGTTCGTTACACTTTCGCTCATTCTAAGTATGTAAATGCTTTCATCGATGGTGGTTTCGGTTATACTCATTTCAACCATGCTCATACTCCTGGTAGTAAATCAGTTGATGCGTGGTCAGCAGGTTTAAAACCAGGTCTCTTAGTAAACCTCAGCAAGAAAGTTAGCTTTGTTGCTCACGTAGGTTTTTTAGGTTGGCAGTCTGTTAAGGAAGATAAGGCTGACAAGGACGCACACGTATGGGGTGTAAATCTTGATGGTAACAACATTAATTTCGGTGTTTACTACAACTTCTAAGGAATTGTTCTGAATATATTAAATCTATTCATATAAAGAGGGAACACATCGTTTAGATGGCGTGTCCCTCTTTTTTTATTGCTGATTTTTTAGTTTTAGCAGAGGTGGTAGGCTATGTGTGTTTTGCTTATGTGGACATTGTCAGTTTACAGCAGCGGACTCAGCAAGCGCACAACCGATTCCCACAGTCTGTAAATAAAGGATTTGTGATTTATTTCTTTTATCTTTTCTAACGGAACACACTTTGTTTCGTCGGTCAGGAAAATATCTTTTATGCGTTGTGCCATTGATTTGTCGTAGAAGAAGGCGTTGGCTTCAAAGTTGTTTTCAAAGCTACGGAAGTCTATATTCGCCGAACCTATCGTTGCAACATTATCGTCGGCAACAAGCAATTTGGTGTGGTTGAACCCTTCTTCATAGCATAGCACCTTTACACCAGCTTGTATGGTTTGTGTAAGATAAGAGCGAGAAGCCATCTGAACCAACTTTGAATCCGTCTTTAACGATACCATCAGCCGAACGTCTACACCCGACAAAGCCGCTGTGCGCATTGCAAAGAAGATAGGCTCGGTAGGTAAGAAGTAGGGAGTTTCCATATAAACGTATCGCTTTGCGCTTAGCAAAATCTTGATATAGCCTTGTTCCAATTCTTCCCAAACGTTGGTGGGACTGCTCGTAACAATCTGTATCAAGTTGTTGTTGGGCGTTATGGTCGTGTCGGGATAATACTTTCGGTCGGTTATCAGTGTGCGGTCGGCGTGGAACCAGTCTATGAGGAAAGCACGTTGCAGCCCATACACCGCAGCACCGCTTATCTTTACGTGGGTGTCTCGCCACATAATGCCCTTATGACCTTTCACATAGCGTTGTGCCAAATTCATTCCGCCAATAAAACCTACCTTACCATCGATGACGATAATCTTACGATGGTTGCGATAGTTCACTTTTCCTGTAAAGGCAGGAAAGCGCACAGGCATAAAGGGGTGTACCTCGATACCTTCTTCGCGCATCTGTTCAAAAAAGCGGTTGGGCGTCTTCCACGAGCCCACATCGTCGAACAGCAAGCGCACTTCTATTCCCTTGCGCGCCTTGTCGATAAGCGCATCGCGAAGCAAACGCCCCAATGGGTCGTCGTCTATGATGTAAGAAACAATGTGGATATGGTGTGTGGCTTTGCTTATCTCTGCCAAGAGTGCAGGAAAAAACTCATACCCCGACACGTAGACATCGGTTTCGTTGTTCTTGAACGGCAGGGCGAAGTTCTGATTCACAAAGAGCTGTATCAGCTCTTTGTGCTCTTCGGGCAGTTCCAACTGCTTCTGTTCCGCAAATTCAATCATCGAACGCTTTGTCAGTTGGTTTAAACTCTTTTCCCAAATGTGTCGGTCCTTGCGCGTGCGACGACCGAAAAAGAAGTAAAGAACAATTCCCACCAACGGCAAGAACGACAGCACCAACACCCACGCTATGGTCTTGGCAGGCTGACGATGTTCCAACAGCACCGTAATCATTGCCACAATGGCAATCACGGTATAAGCTACAAGAACTATCCAATGTATGTAAATCATTCTTTTTCCTCCCTTCCTTAATGCCTATTTCCTATCCATCACACCACAATATCGTTTCCCAATTTGCGTGCAAGCACGTTGCGCATATCCTGCATCTTCTTTATTTCGCCCATTATTTCCATAGTCTTGTTCAGGTCGCTCTCTGTCGATAGACTCGCCTGCAACTCTTTCAGGTGTTGCTCCACGTAGTCCATACGATAGTCGAGTATAAGGTGCATAATGCGGTCGCGAAGGTCTACCTCCCGTTCCTTTATCTGCATACTCTCCGATAACTGAAAGCGGTCTACGCTCAACTTTATCGCCAAGGTGGAAACAAGTATGTCGGAATGGTGCGTAAAATACTCCTCCGCTTTAAATCCTTCCTCGCCACTGTGCTCTATGGCTTCGGTAAGAATCTGAACCGACAGCGGATTGCTGAACGAAAGATTATCCAACCCGAGGTCGTAGGCAATGTATTGCGCCACGTTAAGGTTGATGCGCTCGCCTGTTTCGTCGTCCTGCACGTCGCGAATGATAATCTTTTCGCCATCTTTCACAATGGCTTGCACCAACATCGTTTCTACTTTCGATGCCTGCTGCATAGGCGTTGCTGGACGCAACACCTGCTGTTCGCTCGCAGATTGCTCAGCTTCTCGCACCTGCTCCTTGCGTTGCTGCTCTTTGTCGTTATAGATGAAACGGTTCATCTGTGCAATAAGCGTGTTCTCTTTCATTCCCGTTCTGTGCGCACACTCGCGCAAATAGGTGTCGCGCAGTATCGGGTCTTTAATCACAGCAATGCTTTGCACAATGGAGTTTATCGCCTCCGACCGTTTCACGGGGTCGGTTACGCCTTTCAATAATACATTTATCTTGAAGACAATAAAGTCCGTTTGGTTCTCCTCAATATACTTTCTGAAGTCTTCGGCAGTTAGATTGCGTGCCAGTTCGTCAGGGTCTTTCCCATCGGGCAGCAACAATACCTTCACATTCATACCTTCCGACAGCAACATATCCGTACCACGCAAGGCTGCGTGCTGTCCTGCTTCGTCGCCATCGTATAGCAACACAATGTTTGAAGTAAACCTGCGGAGCAGCTTTATTTGGAAAACCGAAAGTGCCGTACCGCTGTTTGCCACCACGTTTTCTATGCCACACTGGTGCATCGACACCACGTCGGTATAGCCTTCCACCATATATACAAGGTCGAACTTGGCGATGGCTTTCTTCGCTTGGTATATTCCGTACAGTGCATGGTCTTTCTGATAAATCTCGCTACCCGGCGAATTGACATACTTCTGGCTGATTCCCTTTGTTCTTGAATCGAGCAGACGACCGCCAAAGGCTATCACCTTTCCGCTTACATTGAGCCAAGGGAAAATAACCCTGCCATTGAAACGGTCTAAGAGTTCGCCATTATCACGCTCAAAGCAAAGCCCCGTCTTTACAAGATATTCTGCCTTGTAGCCCGCTTTCAGTGCTGCATTGGCAAAATCCTGCTTCCCTGTAAGGCAAAAACCCAATTGGAACTTCTCTATAATGTCGTCTCTGAAACCACGGCTGCGGAAGTATTGCAAGCCTATAGCCTTTCCGTCTACGTGGTTGTGCAGTATGTCGCTGAAGTGTTTTGCTGCCCATTCGTTCACAAGAAACATCGACTCGCGTTCGTTCTCAAGTTGTTTTTCCTCCGTGGTAAGCTCTCGTTCCTTCACTTCAATGCCATATTTCTTTGCCAAGACCTTCAGTGCTTCGGGGTAAGTCATCTGGTCGTGCTTCATAATGAAGTTCACGGCATTGCCCGCTTCGCCACACGAGAAACACTTGTAGACCCCTTTCGCAGGACTAACCGAAAACGACGGAGTACGGTCGTCGTGGAATGGGCACAGTCCTTTATAGCTTGTGCCAGCCTTTCGCAGCGAAACATATTCCGAAATAACGTCCACAATGTTTGTGGCTTCCAATATTCTGTCTACCGTTGGTCTATCTATCATAAGTTTTTTCAATCATTGAAGTTGCTACAAAGGTACAACAACAAAATAGGTATTCCAAATTTGAAAGCACCGAAAAAGAAGTTTGTGCAGACTTTTTTCGGTGCTTTCAACGTTTGCACTGTGTTTGCCAATGTTTTATAAGCTAACAAAAAACTTATAGGTAAGCAGTTATCCTCCTACTTGTTCTAAGTATTAGTGTCGTTTTTACGAAACACGGACGAATTATTTACGTGTAAATAAATATTTTTCTACACGTAAATAATAATTTCCTTACACGTAAATAAATATTTCTTTACGTGTAAGTAATTCTGCTGGGAAAAGAAAATTCAGGGCTAACTTATTGCTGCCATTTTGTTTAAGTAGTATTCTGTAACTATTATAACAATTTGTATTCTGTTGGTTTGTAAAGGAAAACTTTTGTTTTTATCCAAAAAGAATATTGTCTTTTTAACAGCATCTTAAAATAAATTTATTATTTTTGCATTGTGTTTCTTTGGAAACAACAATGTTTTATTTGCTCAATAGCCTAACAATCACCACGCAAGAAAGAGCAAAATAATTGTTATTGAGACCTGTGCTATACGGTTGCAGGCTTTCCTATATACAGTTGTGGCTTGTGGTAAACCGTGAGGCGTATGACGAAAGCTTATGCTTTGTCTATCGGCAAAGGAAAATCGGAACTATTAAACTTAATTCAGATAAAGATGAAAAAACTATTTTTGTGTGCCGTAATGCTCTTATTGGCAGTCGGTGTAAATGCCCAAATCATGAGGGCGGAAGAGTTAGAAAAGTACGCTAAAAGAAGGTATGGTACAAAATGGACTGATGCAGCGAAGAATCTTGCTGGTCAGTTGCAGTTAGACAAGAACAATGCGCTGACCTATACACAGGTTATCGAGGCACCAAACAAAACGAAAACGCAACTTTACGTAATTCTCAACTATTGGTACACCAATACTTTTGGAAGTGGTAACTCTGTTATTCAGCTGAACGACAGAGATGCAGGCGTGATTATTGCTAAAAGCAATGTAGAGGCCATTGCTTCTCATACAGGCGGACTAAACTCATACACGATACATCTTACATCAATCATCAAGACCGATATAAAAGATGGTAAGGTCAGAGTTACATACACTGTACCATTCTACGATGTAGACGTAATGTATGGGGTCGGTATTTTGGGCGCACAGGAAGGTACAATTGCACCAATAGTACAAGAAAAGTGGCTCTTGGACAATTGCTATCCGTTCGCAAGAAGAGACAGCCATAAGAAAACCTCTGCGAAAGCCCTTATAATGGCTCATGCATATTCTAACGTTATAATAGATAAGATAGAAGAAGCCGTTAAGAATGGAGTAGTTGGCAATGAAACCGAAGATTGGTAATCATGCGGTCAGTCTTGTTTTATAAGAAAAGGCAAATATAATTATAGAGAAAGTATTCAATAGTTGTATTAAGCTTGTTGGCTTTCTTGATATTCGGCATCTATCTGAAAAGATAGGTGCTTTTATTGTGTTCAACCTCTTTTGTTTAATCTTGCCAAATCTCTGCCGATGTGTGTGGAAAATACGAATACTTTACGATGAAAGTATCTGTTCCTATTTGTTGAAGCGATATTCTTGGGTGGCTCGGAAAGGAAGATGAACTACAAAAAAGAAGTGTGGGACTTAAATGTCCCACACTTCTTCTGTTTGCTCTTTGCCTTCTGCAAAGCCATCGCTTATCGTACCATTATCAATAGGCACCTTTATATTTTTGTCTGAGTCTGCCAATGGCATTTGTATTTCTACTGGTAGGGTTTGTATCAGAGGTTTAGTGTATGTTTTTTGTTTTACTTTCATTGCTTTATTGTATCATTATTTTCTTGCCATTATGAATATAAATGCCCTTCTTTGGTTTGTCATTGAGTTTTATTCCTTGCAGATTGAACCACGAGTTGTCGTCATCGTTCTTGCTTGCCGATGGGGTCTCTATTCCTGTTGGCTCTTCTCCCTCGAACGAAACGTCTAACTTTGTTTCCGAATCTTTGCTGTTTAGGTGGAAGAATGCGTGGAAAGGAGTGATTTTAGCATATTCGCCAGCTCGTACGAAAGCACCTTTTCCTTCGTTTCCTGCAGAGCTGTAAATATAGATAGTGCCCTTAAGTTGTAGGTTGTTTGCCAACTTTTTAATGTAATCAGCCTTGTAGACGCCATATAGGTTTGTGGCTTCCGCTGGTGTTGTTCCTGCTATTTGTGGGTTTACTTCCACATTGTTAGCCGAGATTTCTTCTCCGTTAGATATGTATATATAGGGCTTGTTTGCCTGCATTTCCTCTTCTATAGAGAATACAATGGTTTCTTTTGCACCGTTCTCTCCTTGCATCTTGCTGAACGCAAAGGCTTTTCCGCTTGGCTTGGCGGTAAACGGCAATATGATTGTTTCTTTCTTTTTCTTTTGGAAAGAAGAACGATAGAAAGTGGCTTTGTCTGCCATAAACTTATGAGGAAGGTAGTAGTTCATGTTTCCTTTCATTGCCAATTCGTTGAAATTGTCGTCAATGTTTATTTTGAAATGACTTGTACGGCGTTCTCCGTTGTCTGCTGTGAGAACAGTATTGTAAGCACGATGTTCGTCAGTTTGTCCCTTTGGCGCATATACCACAGTGTTTTCGGGCAGTCCGCTTAAAAGTTCGTCGCTTTCGTTCTTTTCCAATGGCTTCAGCTTCGATAAATCGAGAGATACGAGAGCCTTGCATTGTGCAAATGCGTTCTTGGCTTGTGCCGCCTCTATGTTTGTTGGCAGGGCAATATGGTGTAGCTTTTCTATGTCCTCGCCAGCAAAGAAGTTTGGAGTTATACCGTTTACACGGAATGTTGGTTTCCACTTGCCTGCGAAAGTATCGTTGAATACATTCTCTTTAAATTCGTTGAAAGTGTGGCTCCAAGTTGTTTCGTCGCTTTTCTTATGAACCGAAGCGGTGAAGATGCCGGGGTATGTTCCCTCTTTTAGAACTTTGTAGGTAATGCCTTCTGCGATGAATTCCTTCTGTGGAATCATAGCACTGATAGGTAGCAAACCCTTGCAGAAGTTGTTTGCAGTGTAGATTTCAGGGTTTGTGGCATACCAATGTCCTTTCTGATTTACGCTCTTTTCGTTTACCATTGGTGCTGTTGTTCCATCGAACATATAGAAGTCGCAATCTCCAGAATGTAGGAAAGCGTCTTCTTCTATGCTTGTCAGCGAAGGTGGCAATACCACGATTTGCAGCTTACTGCTTTCAAAAGAAGCAAGCGGAATGGTTGTTATCTTGTTGGGGATAACTATTGTGTTGTCAGCGAATTGGTTTTCTGCAAAGGTTTCCTGCCCGATTGCGGCGAGGTTTGCAGGCAGATAGGTGTGCTTAAGGTTTCTGCAACCTCTGAAAGCACCCCTGCCTATGGTTGTCAGCGAGGCAGGATAGCCGATGTTCAGCAGGGCGTTGCAGCCGAAGAAAGTCTGTTCGCCTATCTCCGTAATTCCTTCTTCAAGTACTACTTCTGTCAGTTTGTCGCAAAGACTGAACGCGAAATCACCGACCTTTGTAACTTTATATTGGCGGTTTTCAGCAGCATTGGTGAACGAAGCAGGAATGACAAGCTTTCCCACAGAGTATTGACTGATAGCTGCATTCTTACCGTTTCCAACTTCTGCGACGCCTTCTCCTGTGATGTTAAACCAAATTGGAATATCTGTTCCATTCAGTTTGGCTGTACCTTTTACGAGTGTTTCTTTCTCTAAAACAGAGGCAAAGGCAGAAAGCTGTGCGCATACTGCTATTAAAAATATTAATATATGTTGTTTTTTCATATCTTTCAATGTTGAAGATTGTATATAATTTAATGTTTAATGCTGTTATGGTTTGAACTTCTTCCAGGCTTCCTCGCCACCTGCAATGGCTTCTACGCCTAATTGTTCGTAACATTTACCAAATAATGCAAAGTAGAAAGTCTTTCCACTTTCCACGTGTCCGCCTTTATTTACGTAGGTGTATTTGATAATGTCAGGATTAGCATCGGTTCTCATTTTCTGGTAGGCACTTTCCGCATTGCTCAAAGGCACAACCTCGTCAGCCTTTGAATGGAAAAGATAGATGGGGTACTTGGGGTTCCAACCTTCTGTAAGATTATTAACGGTTGAAGCTGTGTACAGGTCATCAAATTTAGGATTCTTTTCCGTTTCCTCTCCTTTCACCTTCTTAGACATAAAGGCAAATGCTTCGGGAGTGAATATTTCAGATACCTTTATATATTCTCCCTTTGCATCTTTTTGGAAGTTATATATTTTCTTTAGTTCATTTTGTATAACCTGAGTGTCTTTTTCTTTCTTCTCTATCCAATCGAGGATTCCTGTATTAAGAAATTTCTCATTGAAGTAATCTTTTATGTTGTGCCTTCCCATGTAAGGATTGTAGTCGAGCATACCTTTTATAATAAGGGGAAGGGCTACAGGCATATATATTTTATCCTCGGTGATATAGAATTTCAGCGTGGCGATAGGGTCGTACGGACCATCTCCGCATACCGAGCCACCCAACTGGAGGTCCTTGTCGAGAAAGTTGGTTTCTATAAACTTATGAGAAGCCATAGCTACCGAACCTCCTTGAGAGTATCCTATACAGATGGTTTTCCAATCATCTCTGAGTTTAGCACGTCCTTTCTTGCTGCTTTTATATAGCTCAATGCCATAGCGTAGCGCATCGACACTCTGTCGGGCTGTTACTTCCTGTGCTAAGTAAGGGTGAGCTTCGTTTTGTGTTATTCCGTACCCTTGATAGTCTGGCAATATCACCAAGCAGTTGTATGCCAGCTCCGAAGCACTCTTGCTTCTTGCGTGCATAACCAACATTCCCACATCGCTTTTCCAATCTCCGCTCTTTATGTATTCTGAAGGCGTACTCTTATTATCGGTTATTGTAATGTGGCAACCCAAAATAATGTTGTTGATAGGAACTTTATAATTGGTTGGCATTGCTGCCAGGGCTGTCAGGGTTACAGGCTCGCCTTTGGTGTTGATGCTGGGGTAGGTGTATCTGTAATATTCATAATTCAAGCCCCAACCTGTTGTTGCATGATGGTCTGGGTTGTCGTCATCAAAGCTGTTTGCTCGCCTTGGAAGTTTTCCTTCAATCTCTTTGAAAGATTTGATACCGCTCTCGATAATCTTTGCATCTGCGACATTTACGCCAGTGCGAATAGAGGAAAAGTCTTTCTGTGCAGTAACTGAAACAGAAAGAAGAACGGCTACTGTCAGACACAGATAGCGCGTAAGGTTGTTTGATAAAATCTTATTCATCTTTAAAATTAGGTGTAATTAATTATATTACCTGTCGGTAAGATTAAAGTTTGAAATACTCAATACGTACGAACATAGTAAGCATAGCCATGTAATACTTTGCTGCAAAGTTCCGAAAATTTCTCGGAATGAGCAAATTATTCGCAGTAAATCAGGCAAGTTGGTTTGTTGAGGAACAAAAATAGGATTTACTGTTTGTTGTTAAATAATATTAACCTACAATGAAAAGTACATAACAAAAGTTTATTTTTTTATACCTTTGACACTCGAAAAGTGTATTTTAATCAATTTATAAATAATTAAACAATATGAAAAAGGCTCTTTTTACAATGTTATTCATGTTCTTGGGTATAACAGCGACATTTGCGCAGAAAGTTACAGTCCCAGAACCAGAGTTTGCTGACCAAACTTATCTGCTCACATCTAATAGTGAGTATGTTAAACTACCACGTGAAGCAGGTGTTGTTAAGACTAAGGCAGGTGCATCTCTCTATCTTACAGGCATTGGAAAAGTAAAGACGCGTTTCACTTTGTCAGGTAAAACGGCAGCAGTTTCTACGCCAGCAGGACAAGATGTTCGTCTTATTGTCAGAGCTGCAAATAATTCTACCGATCCAGAATCGTTTATCAATATTTTCCCATTTGAGGTGAAAGGAAAAGAAAGAAGAGCACAGCTGGCAGAGGTTGGTACATTATCAGCAGCTAAAGAGAACTCTCTCGGACAAATTAACTTTCAAGCTAAAAAGTATGGAACTAGTTCTTATCTCATTGTTATTAAGGATTTGAAACCGGGAGAATATGGCATTTCATTGGGAGACCCAGACAAGATGAATGAAAAGAATGGTATGAAAGTTACAACTTTCAGTGTCAAGTAAGTAATATATTATAAACAATTAAACAGATGGCTGCCTTTAATCGCTCAGGTTAAAGGCAGCCATCTGTTTATAAAAAGAAACAGTATTAGTTTTTCTGCCAATCTGTCAGTTCGCTCCCATTGGCATATCGTTTGTAATTAATGAAGCGAATGCAACTGAAAAGGCAGTAGCATAACAGAAATTGATAATAATAAAAACAAAAAAAATATACATTATGGGAAAGATTATTGGAATTGACTTAGGCACAACAAACTCTTGTGTTTCAGTATTTGAAGGCAATGAGCCTGTTGTAATTGCAAATAGCGAAGGTAAGCGCACAACGCCTTCTATCGTAGGTTTTGTAGATGGTGGCGAACGCAAGATTGGCGACCCAGCAAAGCGTCAGGCAATCACAAACCCTCAGAAGACCGTTTACTCTATCAAGCGTTTTATGGGTGAAACCTACGCACAATGTGCAAAGGAAGCCGAGAGAGTTCCTTTTAAGGTTGTCGACGAGGGTGGTTATCCACGCGTGCAGATTGACGACCGCAAATACACTCCGCAGGAAATCTCTGCAATGGTGCTTCAGAAGATGAAGAAGACTGCTGAAGACTATCTTGGACAAGAGGTAACAGACGCAGTTATTACTGTTCCTGCTTACTTCTCTGACTCACAGCGTCAGGCTACAAAGGAAGCAGGTCAGATTGCAGGCTTGAACGTTCAGCGTATCGTGAACGAGCCAACGGCAGCAGCATTGGCTTATGGTATCGACAAGGCAAACAAGGATATGAAGATTGCCGTGTTCGACCTTGGTGGTGGTACGTTCGATATTTCTATCCTTGAGTTTGGTGGCGGTGTTTTCGAAGTGTTGTCTACAAACGGTGATACCCACTTGGGTGGTGACGACTTCGACCAAGTTATCATCGACTGGTTGTCAAGCGAGTTCAAGGCTGCCGAAGGTATCGACCTTACCAAAGACCCAATGGCTATGCAACGTTTGAAGGAAGCTGCCGAAAAGGCGAAGATAGAACTGTCAAGCACTACTTCTACCGAAATCAACCTTCCTTACATCACAGCCGAAGGTGGTGTGCCAAAGCACTTGGTGAAGACATTGACACGTGCGCAATTCGAACAGTTGGCGCACAGCCTCATTCAGGCTTGTCTCGTACCTTGCCAGAGCGCAATCCGCGACGCGAAACTCTCTACATCAGACATCGACGAAGTAATCCTCGTAGGTGGTTCAAGCCGTATTCCAGCCGTTCAGACATTGGTGAAGAACTATTTCGGCAAAGAGCCTTCAAAGGGTGTGAACCCCGACGAAGTAGTAGCCATCGGTGCTGCTATTCAGGGTGCAATCCTTAACAAGGAAAGCGGTGTGGGCGACATCGTATTGCTCGACGTTACTCCGCTGACACTCGGTATCGAAACAATGGGTGGCGTAATGACAAAGCTCATCGATGCCAACTCAACCATTCCTTGCAAGAAGAGCGAAGTATTCTCGACGGCTGCCGACAACCAAACCGAAGTTACTATCCACGTACTGCAAGGCGAACGCCCAATGGCAGCGCAGAACAAGAGCATCGGTCAGTTCAATCTCACAGGCATAGCTCCTGCCCGTCGTGGAGAACCACAGATTGAAGTAACATTCGACATCGACGCCAACGGTATCCTAAGCGTATCGGCAAAGGACAAGGCTACAGGCAAGGAGCAAAGCATACGCATCGAGGCATCAAGCGGTTTGAGCGACGAAGAAATCAACCGAATGAAGGCAGAGGCAGAACAGAACGCAGCAGCCGACAAGGCAGAACGCGAGAAGATAGACAAGCTCAACCAAGCCGACTCAATGATATTCACCACCGAGAACTTCTTGAAGGACAACGGCGACAAGATACCAGCCGACCAAAAGCCTGCTATCGAGTCAGCCCTACAGCAACTCAAGGACGCTCACAAGGCAGCCGACATTGCAGCCATCGACACGGCTACCAACAACCTCAACACCGTAATGCAGGCAGCCAGCCAACAAATGTATCAAGGTGCAGGTGCACAGCCTGGCGCAGATGCAGGTCAGCAGGCACAGCAAGAGCAGTCAAAGCAGGACGAAACAATTCAAGACGCAGATTTTGAGGAAGTAAAATAATAATTAATATAATCGCAGTAATCCGATAGTGGGTTACTGCGATTTTTATTTTATTAGTCGCATATTATGAAAGATAATGTTAAAAAAGAGTTAGAGGCACTAATTCAAGAACAGAGAGAGAGGATTCCAAAATTGAAATGTGAGGTTGGAGCTTTTGCATATTATGTTTATGAACCTTCCGTAAAAGAAGAGTATATTAAATGGAGGGAAAATACTAAAAGATTTTTAGAAATAAACTTCACAGGAGATAGGTACATAGATGATTTTAATGAGACTTGCGATAAAAAAATTACACCTAACCAACAAAATAAGTTGTTAGCTATACTTGAAGCATTTGAGAAATACCCACAGGTAATAGAAAATAACAAGGTGTTAAATCAGAGTGCTAATATAAATATACACAGTAGTATTAGCAATACTAATACTCAAAGCCAATCACAGAATCAAGAAATAAAGATACTTCTAAAATCTCTAAAAGACGAACTATCCGTTAGTCAACTAGAAGAATTAAAGCAAGTTGTTGATGAAGAGAAGGGTGATTTAGAGAAAGCTAAACCTAAACTTATGGATAAAATAAAGTCGTTTGGCGAAAATGTTGCTTCAAATATACTTGCAAATATTATAACCAATCCTGCCATTTGGTCATGTCTTGGTTAAAGTAAATACACAACAACATTTCCTTCTATGACCCTTGAAGAATACAACCAATTAGACTCCGACTTTGCGCACTGCGCAGGCACCCATTGCAAGAAAACTGACAAATGCCTGCGCCACACTGCCTACAAGATGCTGGCAGGAAATGGGAATGAAACCTATACGATGATGAATCCTGCCTTGATAAAGGGTGTGCAGCCCTGCCCGTTCTTCGAGCCCGACCGCAAGGAACGCTTTGCGTGGGGCATATCGAGCATCTACGACAACGTGCGGGCGGCTGATTTGCGCCGTGCCCGACACGAAATAATGGCGTGCTTCGGCTCGGAAGTCTACTACAAGGTGAAGCAGCAACGACGTGCCATCACGGAGGAAGAGCAGGAAATGGTTCGCCTCTCGTTTACCGAAATGGGCTACGACGGCAGTGCCATCGAGTTCGACCGCTATGAAGAACAATACTCCGCACTGATGCGGTTGGCAAAATACAAGTAGGTATCTCGTCCTCCATACTTGACATACTCTGACAGCTCCTTAACAGGTTCTTATGGAAAGATACATAACATACGGTTTTGGACACGTTTGTCCAATGTGTTGGACTAACCTGTCCAATTAGTTGGATTAACGTGTCCAGCGAGTTGGACAAGCGTGTCCAATTTCGTTAGCTCGGAAGAAATCATTTAGCAATATGAATAGACAGAAGATAGCAAACATTATTGACCGACAATCGCATACCGACTGGATATGCACGGCTTACGACTGGTTTATGGTTCTTGCCATTCTCGTAAGCCTCCTGCCGCTTATGTTCATGAAGTCGCACAAGGCGTTTTGGTACACGGAACTCGGCTCTACGCTCGTGTTCATCATCGACTACCTGCTGAGGTGGGGTACGGCTGACATTAGGAGCAACAATCGCAAGACGGCGTTCCTTACCTATCCGTTTTCTTTTATGGCAATCATAGACCTGCTGTCCATCTTGCCTGCCGTTACGCTGCTCAATCCAGCGTTCAAGCTGTTCCGCTTCGTGCGCCTGCTGAGGCTGACAAGGGTGCTGAAGATATTTGGCATATCGAGCAAGATGCGCCTGTTTCTGTCCATACTATACAAGGAGCGTCAGGTGCTGTCCTCCGTTTTGGTATTGGCACTGATTTACATTTTTGTAACGGCACTCATACTGTTCAATGTCGAGCCGCACGTAAATCCATATACCCATCAGCATACGTTCCATTCCTTTTTCGATGCCCTGTATTGGGCAACCGTAACGCTCACCACCGTCGGCTATGGCGACATGTGTCCCGTTACCGACGTCGGCCGCTTCGTAAGTATGCTCTCCTCCCTGTTTGGCATCGCCGTAATCGCACTGCCTTCCGGTGTTATAACCGCCCGTTATCTCGATGAGTTGCGGAAGGGGAGGGGCAGGCATTCAGAAGTATAAAAGCCATCTTCGTGATGTTGAGAAGAATGGCACTATGCCTATCATACAAAGCCTTTCAGACAGCCAAATAACAGAATAGCACACAAAGCTATTGTGTTTTTATAGTGTTTCTTCAGTGTCTTAGGATACAGAGGAAACACTTTTTTCATTTGCACCGTAAAAATCAACAACAAGTATTATGGTACAAAACCTGATAAATGGAAACACTACTTTGTGAAATGGCTGGTTGTACAAGGAAGAGATGTACAAACACTGATTGCGGAATACCTTTTTATCAATATTGACGACCAACTTAAGGCTCTCAACAAAAGAGATGAAAATGAATTAAAGAATTTGATAACGACACCAAGAGTAAAATATCGTAGACCATACGATACTTACATTGGGGAGTATCCTCACTTAGCAAGCTTTATGGCATCAGTTAATGGCAATGATTTTCTAATAGATCCGACAGACAGTCGTCGCTTTCTCCAAGTTTCAAAGTTGATTATAACCAAAATCTATGGTATGACTTTGCTCTTGATGAAAGTGGGAGTCTTATAGATTTAGTTATGAGATTACATAATTGCAGTTTAGTACAAGCTATAGAGTTGTTTAATGGTAAACAAAATATCCTACCAATATTCTCCATAGCTAATAGCAAAACAATTTCTCCAAGCCAATCACGTATAGAGGTTATCGGCTCTACCAACTTATGTCATTCGAATCTCATAGAATATTTCACACATAGAGGAATCAATCTGAACATTGCGAAAAATATTGTAGGGAAATCCATTATAGAATTGGTGATAGGAGTTTTTACGCAATAGGCTTTCCAAACTATTCTTATGGGTATGCGTTGCGCAATCCATACTTCAAAGGGTGTTTGTCTCCTCCCGATGTGTCGTATGTTCCGAGTCCTTCAGAACAAATCAATCTGTTTGAAGGTTTTATGGATTATCTTAGTCTGCTTACGATGAGTCCAGATGAAGAGAAGAAAGCTGCACTGATACTTAACTCGATTAATAATATCAAAAAGTCAAGATTTTTTCTTTCAAAGCACAAGCTCATCTGTTCATATTTAGATAATGATGAAGGAGGAAAGCGAACTTTAGAACAACTTAAAAGAGACGGTTTTGATGTTCAAGACTGCTCTTCCGTCTTCCAGAATTATAAAGACCTAAATGAGTATTTATGTGCTGAATTCAAGCATTCAGAGAAAGCAGAAAATAAGAAAATCAGAGGGATTAAGCTATGATTGTAGGATTTGCTTTGCATAATCTGTTTTTCGGGGAGCAAGTTTATGTTTTTGGCATACCAAAACCACTTGCTCCACCTCCTGACAGTCGTTGCAGAGGATTATCCCGCTGGTCTCCATCAAATCAAATTAAAGAAACAAGTATGACAAAAATAGAATATAAAAAAGGTGGTCGCCCAGCCAAAGGCGCAGCCGAAAAGAAGAAATACCGTATCATGGTGAAACTGAATACGCAGGATTACTATACGCTCAAAGGTAAAGCCAAAAGCGCAGGAGTAACCATGAGTGAGCTTGTAAGGAAAGTTCTTGCAAAAGGGTACGTCATTGAACGACTGAACATAGAGCAAGCAGACTTCATCCGTAAGCTGTGTGGCATGGCAAATAATCTCAATCAGTTGGCACATCGTGCCAATACGGAAGGGTTTCATTCTGTTGCTCCTTTCCATAAAACCATTATTGGCAAGATAGATGAAATATTAAATCTGATACGAAGATGATAGCCAAAATTATGAAAGGTTCGGGCTTCAAGGGGGTTATTAATTACATCCTTGACCCGAAGAAAGGAACGGAACTCATTGATAGTTCCGGAGTGAGAACGGAGAGCATCAACCATATTGTCCAAAGTTTTATCGACCAGACAGGACTGAATCCACGAGTAAGCAAGGTTGTGGGGCATATCTCCCTGAGTTTCTCGGCACAGGATTCTCCCAAACTCAGCAATGAGTGGATGGCGAAAGTGGCTCGTGAATATATGGAGAAGATGGGGATAAAAGATACGCAATACATTATTGGGCGCCACTTTGACAAAGAGCACCCTCATGTACATATCGCTTTCAACCGAATAGATAATAACGGCAAGACTATCTCTGACCGTAACGACAGGTTCAGAAGCGAAAAGATTTGTAAAGAACTGACCACCAAATTCGGTTTATACTTTGCCGATGGCAAGGAGAAAGTCAAGGAGCATCGCTTAAAAGAACCTGATAAGACCAAGTATGAAATCTATCAGACGTTGAAAGCAGAGATTGCTCAGTGCAGGAATTGGAAAGACCTTCTTGCTCACTTGAAAAAGCAAGATATTGATGTCCGCTTTAAGTTCAAAAGCGACTCACAGGAGGTGCAGGGTATCATCTTTGAAAAGAACGGTTATCATTTCAATGGCTCTAAAGTGGATAGGGGTTTCAGTTATTCCAAGATAGACTTTGCCCTGCAACAGAATAACAGGGAACACGAACAGCAGCCACAAGGAATGATAAACCTCATATCTAATGTTGCAAGTGTTACGAGCGAAATTACCAACAACCTCATAGAAGAAGGATTGGATTTGTTTCAAACACATGGTACTGTCCCTGCGGAGGTTTACAACACACTCGATAAAAAGAAGAAAAAGAAAAAACGTAAAATACATTTATAACTATGGCTGATAATAATACATTTGTCCTCTTTGAGGAAATCAAAAACAAGCTGGAGACAATTTACAGGGAGCTAAAGGAGTTGAAAAAAAAGGAGAACGGTTCTGTTTCCCTCCCTATTCAATCTACACCAGCACAAAGTGATGAGCAGAAGGAACAGGAATTGCTCAATCAGTATGAACAGCGAATAAAAGAAGTGATTAACAAGTATATTGGTGTACAAGTGCGCATCAAGGACGAGGAGGCTAAATCCATGGACAAATTGGTGGCAGATGTCTTGACTATGCTGCACGAATGGCAGGAGAATAAAGAGCATCCAATACCGCAGGAACATATTCACAGGCACAGTTTTGACCTCAAGTCCTCGAAAGTCTTTACTTATATAGTAGCAGTATCTGTCCTTTGTTTTGTTTCTTTGGTCGGCAATTATTTCTTGTGGAAAAGTAAACAGCAATACAAAGATGATGCTTTGAAATTCCGTATCATCAGGGTATGGCGAGGTTGCAGCTCTAAGGAAATACTATGGCTTAACGATGTATTTGACATTCATCGAAATGCTGCAATGATTAAAAGAATCAAGAAGCATGCAGATGATTATAATATGGAACTAAAATCAAAAGCAGACAGTTTGATGCAGAATAACTTACAAAACAAGAAAAGTAAATAGGATTGTGGATATAAAACTTTTGAGAGAGGAGGAAATATCTCCTCTTTTTTCATTTCTTATACAAGAAAATTTACTATATTTGCAAACAATCATATAATATTTATGGAAAGTCCAACCAACAGAATAAAAGTGATGCTTATCGAGAAGGGGATTAAGCAAACATGGCTTGCTGAAAAGCTCGGCAAGAGTTTTACTATTGTGAACTCATACGTTTGCAATCGTCGCCAGCCAAGCCTTGAATTGCTATTCCAGATAGCAGAGATCCTACAGGTTAATCCAAAGGATTTGATCAATACGACAGATGACAAATAAAGTATCAACTCATAAAAATAATATGATGACTGACTTTGAAGAATATATCCGGCTGAGCGAACCGCATAAACGTAAGAAAGGCTATGAGTGGCAGACGGCTATTGGTTTGCAGGCTGTTGATGGTTTGAAGACTTCTGAATATCTGCGCGAAACAGCCCGTCAGCATATTGAGGGTAACATCACGATTGAGGAGGTGAAGCAGCTTGTCAATAGCTATTATGAGTCGAAGACTGCTCGTAAGGATGTAGAAGACAAGACAGAAGAAGCGGATAAAGTTTCAGCTCGTATCACTGAATTGCTATCCGAGCAGAGCTTTACGTTCTCGCCATTGGAATATATTTCTATTTATCGCCGATTGTTTGGAGGTCTCTATGAACACGCTGGTAAGATAAGGGATTACAACATTACGAAAAAGGAATGGGTGCTGAATGGAGAAACGGTGCTGTATGTGTCGGCAGAAAGCCAAAGTGCAGCAGAGAATGCCCCAAAGTGCAATAGTTGCACTTTAGAAGAATTAGCATTGCTAAACTTCATCAGGGAGAAGCCTAACGCAACGCAAAAAGAAATAGCTACGCATACAGGAAAATCAGAGCGAACAGTAAAGACTATGACCGTGAAGTTGTCTAAACAAGGCATCATTGAGCGGAAGAATGGCCGTCGCAATGGTTACTGGGATAGTGAGAATAACGAAATGAACAACTAAAATCCAATTTATTTATGAAACGCTATTCACTTAAAATAAAAGAAATAGAATTACAACTACATGAAGGTAATTATAATCGTCGTGTACAGTATAACGAAAAAGATTTTGATATTCTTGTTATCAGCTTTAAGGAAAAAGCTGACCTTATAAGAAAATTTGCAATCTCTGCAAATTGTTTACCAAATAGTGATTCCATTCATTTGATATTTGATCCCAATACTCACAAGGTAAGTTTCTCACCACAAGAAATAAATACTAGCATTATTAATGATGTTGAAAAATTGCTTTGTTCTGATAAAACATGAGCATTTATGGCAGAAGATAAAGAACAATATAAGAAATCAATCCGTTTCTTCAACAACCGCGAAGTAAGGGCGGTATGGGATGATAGCCATAATAAGTGGTGGTTCTCTGTACTTGATATCATTGCTGCAATCAATGAGCAGGACGATTATCAGAAGGCGAGAAACTATTGGAAGTATCTCAAAACAAAGTTGAAGAAGGAGAAGAACGAACTGGTTAGTGCCACTAACCAGTTGAAACTGCAAGCTCCTGACGGGAAACAACGATTGACAGATGTGTTGGATGGAGAAGGTGTTGTTCTACTGGCAAAAGCAATACCCAATCTCAAGGCAATGGGATTTCTTGATTGGTTTACTTACAGCGATAATACCATCGATGGGCAGAGTAAGAAGAAAGCCTACCAACTCTTTGAAAGTGGAATCTTGCAAACGGCAGAACCTGGTAGTATCAAGTGTCTGCAACAGATACACGCTTATCTCTTTGGAGGATTGTACGACTTTGCCGGACAAATCCGTACTAAGAACATTTCAAAGGGAGGTTTCACTTTCGCTAATTGTATGCACTTACCCGCTACGCTGTATACAATAGAACGAATGCCCGAAACAACCTTTGATGAGATTATGGACAAATATATCGAAATGAACGTTGCCCACCCTTTTATGGAGGGCAATGGTCGCAGCACTCGCATTTGCTGAAGCGTTCTCTCAAACGGTGTGTGGATTGGAGTCAAATAGATAAAAACGACTATCTCAATGCTATGCGTGAAAGTGTTACAGACAGCCAAAATATAAAGTCATTAGTCAAACCTGCATTAACAACAAAGATCAATGACCGAGAAATGTTTATGAAGGGTATTGACTATTCATATTATTATGAACAAAATGATTGATATATATATTATGGTTATATTAAGAAAATGTTTTCCCGTTAATGTTATCGAGATGATTGCAAATATACTTGGTGATACAGATAAAGGATTAACTGGCTCAGAAATACACCGATTATTATTGCAGGCTAATATTGAGGACAAAACTCAAGAAGGTGTAATGATTGCAAAAAGAAAGAATTTATTTAACTCTTTAGCCAGTGTTCAGAATAAGAATAAATGCTCTAATAATATATTACAGTTTATAGGTTATGCTCTTGCTCCAAGCCGATATGTCGAGAATGAAGAAGAGTTTGAAAGAATTAGAAGTAAGGTGAATCAACAATTGGCATTCGTTGGATATGAACTTTCTGAATCAGGGAAGTTTAGAGAAATTACAGTTGCAAGTACTATTTCAGATATACAGATCAAGGCAAACAATCTAAAACAAGAGGTAGAACAAAGAAAAGGTTGCTAATTCCAAGTTAAAGTGCAAATATTCTCGTTGTAATAAACAATGAAAATACGTTATATTTTTGCTTTTGGCAGGATTATGAACTCCTCCAAAGAGGGCGGATTCCATAAGCAAGTGCAAATTTACGACAAGTAATTGAAACTCCTCAAATGGAGTTGAAAACATAAAATTCTTTTGGTCTCGTATTGATTTTTCGCTGTTATTTCATCTATATCGTTGTTTCATTGCTGCATCATGCCACGCGCCCCTTCATAAGAGCAACTCTCAGCACCTACTTTCTGCGCTTCTTTCAGAGCTATCTCCAAATCTGATTCTAAGAGATCGCATATTCCAAACATTACTTTGTCTTTGAACAAATTATTAATCAAAGCAGCCGCTGTCCAGTCACCTGCACCAGCGGTATCCACCACTTTCTCATTAACAACGGGGTCTAGGTGCTTCCAACCAAAATCCAAGCGGTAGCTCAATCCCTTTGCCCCTTGTGTCTGTATAAACAGCTTACCCTTGTTGTCTTTAAACTGCTCGATGTCTTTTATCCTCTGTTCCGAGAACTTGACTATATCAGCCACCTCAACGCATTTGTTGAACAGGCTGACATTTCCACCTCTGCTGGAAGGCTCAAAGAATATCACCGAACCCTTTTCCTTGAATGTGGTGGCAAGCTTCAAGATGGCGGGTGAAACCCTGTCAAAGAAGAACACCTTTGGCACAAAGTCTATCCTCTCAATCACCTCATTCGCCTGTTTCAGCGTCAGCGACTTGAAGTCCAGATAGAATCGCCCGATATTGTTGCGCGATTCAAACTTGTGCGTGGGAACACCGTCTTTGTTAATGAAGTTATGCTGCACTATCACCGGAGTCTTACCGTCTTGGGTAGAGACAAAATCAGTGTGTACACGATGCTTTTTCATGTCATCCAACACTCTTACCCCGTCTTTCGTACCGTCCAAGCGGGCTATGGGATAGGCATCCCACCCCATGTGGGAGAGAATCATCATCACATTACCGCATGTGCCACCCACGTAATAGGATAAGGGGACTCTTTGCCCGTCCCAAATCAACACATCCAGACTTATCAGGCCTGCTCCAACTATGATATTATTTGTTTCAAATTCCATGTTTCAAGTATCAAGATTCAAACTTCAAGATTAAGCCTCTCCACCAACTCTGCTTTCACCTTTTCCCACGCCCCCCGAGGGGCATACTCCACTTGTGGCCCAAGAATCATTTCTGTATCCGTCAAGAATTCCTCATCCTGTAGCTTTCCGTCCATATTCAGCACAAACTCCTTGTACGTAGGCAGATGAGATGCCGTGAAGCTCAGATACCGCTCATAGCTCTCCATCACTTTCCCTTTATCCAACTCGGGATGCATTGACAGTATCTTCCACAGGTCAAACAAATCACGTCCTTTTCTACGCTGATAAACAGCCCGCAACTTCGTCCCTGTCAGCTCCGCCAACTCATACGTTAGAACCTCGCAAGCACCTTTAAACCACGAACTATTCACAGAAAAAGGAACCCTAACCATCGGATATACCGAGAAATGCTCCTTGCAGTTAATTTCCACCTTCAAGTGAATCTCGCCTGCATCCATATCCGTCGGTTGCACCTTGAACACCAACGTATTGTTATGCTTCTTCTGCTTTATCACCGGCTCGCCCAGCCAAGCTAGCGCATCCCTTAGATGGTCTATCGTTTCTTTGATAGGTTCTGCCTGTACTTGCACCAGATCGATATCCTCCGAGTATCTGGGCTGTGGCTTCATATACAACTTACCCAATGCCGTACCGCCTCTGAACGCCAGATGCTCCGCAAGAAATGCATCGCTATAAATAGATACTAACGCACGGCAGACTATCACATCCTGTTCGATGAATTTATTCACCACCCACGGAGCCTGTTCGCTCCATTCCGTAATATATCGCTCAGGTATCATAACTCGTCAATCTCGATGGTTTCGTTCACAATAACTCTCCACTTGGCGTTCCTTTCGCACCTCTCGCTGCTCTTTCCTGCCTTTAAAGGTACATACTGGAACACGAAACCGGAACACTTCAACAGGCCATACACCGACTCTGCCGCTTCACCTTCCTCCAGCACCTCGTCCAGAATATAGCCCAGGCGCTGCAGACTGGTTATCGGCACCTCCTTCACGAAGTCAGCCCCCAAACTCCCGAAATCCAGTTTCTCCACCAGTTCAGCCAGAACAGTGGCTGCCCGCGAAACGCTCCCTGTCTTAGCCTGATACGTCAGCAAATCCACTGCCGTCAGTTCAGGACACGACACGTTAATGTAGCCCATCCGCGTCTGCCGTCTCTCCACGTATGTCTCAGGAATATGAGTCTTGCAGAAATAATGCGTAAGGTATTTCTCTCCCTTCTTGTCACGCATGGCGGGAGGCTCTATCATCACGCTGAACCGCAGCGGAACCTGATGCGAAGCTCCGTGATAGCTTGCCGCACTCAACATAGCCACATAGTATTTGCGTCCCAATTGGTGCATCATGTCGTCCAAGTAAAACGACTGCGGCACAGCCCCGCGCAGCACATACTCATCCGGCACTATGACGTAGAAGCCGCGCAGGGGCGACACAATCCGTCCCTTACTCACCTCCCTGGTCAGCGCACGTGCAATGCTGCCGGCACTCATACCAGAGAATGCCTGTGCCACCTCATCGTGCGTGAAGGTGTAATTGCCTCTGAGCGGCTTATCATATATCCAGCTTGCTATGCTCGCCATTATCTTGCATTTATTATTTCGTTTGCAAAAATAGACATTTTTTGTCTAACTACGCAAATAGATAACGAGAAAAATGTTCTATTATTGTGTTGTTGAGTTATTTTATTGACCAACGTCAATTTTCATTGTAAGCTTCTCCTGTAATCCAAAGCAAGAAAGGCTCGCTTGACTTGTTGAGTTCCTTTAAGGCATTCGCATCCTCTATGGTGTAATCACAGGAACTGACATTATAGATGGCGACACAGTCGTTGAATTCCAAGCCAATCAACAAACCGCCCAACGACAAGAGTTTGCTCGTTAGCAAAGCAATGCCAAAACACACATGGTCACTGATAGGCTTGAAGGTTGCCTGATGCCCTTGAATCATATTTGAAACAATACGATACAGTTCAAACGGATTCTGCTCATCAGCGTAGGTGATATTCTGTGGCTCGGTAAACTGCTTCTCAGTAAAGAACTCGTGGTATTTCAGCATCAGATAGTCAGAATGCCGTGGGTTTTTCGATGGGAAAGGCAACACAGGGAACATATCAGAGGGCTGGAAGTGATTATAGATGCTTCTCAGAATGTCAATATTCTGATCGCCCATCAAGCTAATCAGGATATTAATCCTGTCCAGATTTGACTCACGGCTCGACAGGGAACGGAAACCCACCAACGGCTCGATATTGTCAATTATCGGTGTTTTCTTTATACGTTCATCAATCGTTACGTTTTCAGATACTGCAAAAAACAGGTTCTTAGACTGGTCTTTGTCAAGCTTGTTGAACAAGGCCTTACCAATATTGAAATAGAAAGCCCTGGGCAATGAGCTGACATCCATTATCACGTCATTATACGCGTTCAAATCTTTGCCTATTACTTGGCGACTCATCTGAGCTATACGCTTGTCCCAAAGCAAACTACCGTCTATTTGCAACTCCTCATAATCAAAGCCGTATTGCTCTTTCAACTCTTCAAGTTGTTTCGAATTGCTTTCGTACAACTTCTTATTTTCTGCAGGGTCTTTCTCATTGGGGAAATCGAAGGCAACACAATCCAATACTTGCTCAGGGTTATTTTCAAGGAACAGTTTCAGGATATTATTCATTCTTGGGTCAAAGCCCTTACCCAACAAGAAAAGGACTTTCGCCCCGGACCTGTCCTTATAGTACTCTTTCCAGAACTCCACCAGTTTCTTATTCTGGCGATACATCACGTATGACTCCCAACGTTTTTTCATAGCCAAGAATTTAGTTTATGAAGTGTTAATGGACGCCATCCTCCACGTTCAAGCGGTAGATGTGCGTATGCACAAAGCCAGCTGTTTAGATAGAATATTGTCCATTTCTGGTCTTTTTTGCCTTGGATTATACCCTGTTTCATCAAGAAATTATATGCGAGACAATCTTTCAGAATCGTTGCCAACTCTTCATTGTCAGGATCTTGGAACCAAAAACCATCCTTTCCCCATTTGCCTGAATTCTCTTCTTTCACGGCAAAGCCAGTAACAGAACGATATGAATACGTAGGAGTATAGGTCAGACCATAGCAGAAATCTATCAAATGCATCAGGAAACCGTAGATTCTGTTACCTCGTGGCAGTCGCTTGATGTCCTCCAAACGAGCAAGTGCAAAATCTCTTACAATTTTGTCTTGTTCCTCTGCGGTTAATACATAGTGTGATGGGTCTGAAATTTTCTTGGCCACCAAGAGTTCATACATCTTGGCAGACAAATCCAAGAATTGTTCAACATTTTGGCTGGCCAGATCCATAAGTGTAGAGAAGCCGTAATACTGTGGCAACTTCTTTATTTCACCGGGGATTACCTCTTTCACCAATGGCATCAACGGATTTAGCATCCATTCCAATTCCTGAGCTGTATATCCAAACAGGTTCATCGTCCCATTGATACCTTGACGGGCAGCATGCATCAGCAAGGCTCTTATACTAAGCATTCGCTCATACGGGTCTTGAGCCTCTATGGCAGCAACACACTCGGTGTATTTGTCATAGTTATGCAGTTCTGTCAATTGAGTCAGATATCTCTTGCTTGCATCATTATACAACGCCTTGTAATTAATTGTTGTGTCACTGGCAAGCGCACTGGCAAGGATGATTCCATCCGCAGAGAAAGCGCTACGCAAAGTTGCAATATTTTTAACCATTGGATTGAATATGCCTTTTTTAGTACTCTCCAGATGTATGGTCTGATCATCTCTGTCCTTAATGTTCTTATCACTTAATATATCACTCGTTGAGAGAGTCTCTAAACGTTCTGCTATCCAAAGCGTAACAGGGAGGCGCACCTCAACAGTTTCATCACGAATAATTTTCTTTTGCTTCTTTGTGAGTTTATGACCATCATCTATCTGGAAGATAAAATCCTCACAAAGTTTCTCCCCTTTATGGGTAAACCAAGAAGCTTTCATGGCTTGCAAGGCAAATAACTTACTGCTGCCTTGAATACCCTCGGTGGGCATCACAAAACTGTCAAGGAACTCACATATCTTACGTTCCTGTTCTGCGGCCCAATCCAGCAGTTCCTTTCCAGTGTACTCTGCCTTGAAATCTCCAAACTCGGGTATAATCTCCTCTGGCATATAAGTTATTTCATTTAATTGGGTGTATTTGATACCAGCCAAAGACATCAGACTCTTCAACGTGGCCAGCACAATCCTTGCATTGAGGAGGGACAGAAATATCCTCTTCTGCTCAATTTCATTGAACAGAACATCATCTTCCAGAAATTCATAGTCACGACCCAACTGTAGATAGACACCACATTTCTTGATATGATCACTATCTATTACATCCAGTTTTTTCAGCTTCTTGTAAGCAGTATTGCGCTCAGTGATGCGTTGAAGGATTGTAGAAGAAAACAGACGCAACAAGGTAGTCTTTCCCGCACCAGGCGAACTAAGAATGGTAGTCACATTGTTCCATAGCTTTCCCTGCTCATGCTTTTCTTCCAGATGAGTCAATGGCTCCGACGAGAATAACTCCAAGAACATCTCATCAGTTTCAATTCTCTCAGAGGCGCGTATGGCAAATGGGTTCTTATAAATATTCATACGGTCAATGACGGCTAATACGGGGGAACAATCCATGAAATCGTTCAGCGTCCTGCCAAATAATAGGCAGTGAGTTGTTTGGCGTATTGTGAGCAAGAACAACAGGCAAGGCACATTCATCAAAGCCCAACCAGGGGTTATCATTTTTGCCAACCTTGTAGCTTTTGGAGATAACACACTCTTCCACAAAGTGCTCATCTTTCTTCAGCAGCTTGACCAAGTCTTTGTCTGTCTTGATGTCGATCGACAGTTTGTCTTCAAGAATCTGCACAATATGGATGTTGAATTCCACCTTGTTCTGCCGATTGACAGATTTCAAGTAATCGTCAAGGCTACTCTTTATATTGGTTCTTGCCTTTTCAGTAGCTATACAGAATAAAATATCTATCTGTATCTTTTGCTCCTGGTTCAGCAGATAGCTCAGATGCTCAATTTTCTGTTCTTTTTCAACATAACCTTTAATACATAGCTCATCAATGATCCTCTTCAACTTACCATGATACTCTCTATCGCTTTCATCAAAGCGGATAAAACTTTTTCCACTGGCAGTAAAATCATCAATCAGGAAAATCCTACGGAAGAAGGCTTTCTCTATTCCTTTCAGCTTCTGGTCTTTACGCAATTCATCCAGCATATCCTTCAGTTTCTTCCCGTCAGGATAATAGTTGGTCAACACCTGCTCATTATTGAACCCTGCGCTACGACGTAAAATGTCTGTATGAGCACCGTCACTGAGACCAATGACCAAAGCTGAACGCTTCTCAATCTCAAAGCGTGTACGCACAACTTTGCTTGAGCACTTATATGATGGCATACCCGTTTCTGCAGTAGACATATCCAGCAGAATAGGTCGTATTTTTGAATCATACAACAAATCCACAAGATAGTTCATCTGCATTGAGGAAATGAAGACTAGCTTCTCTTTAATAAACTTATAAGCCTCATAACGATCTTCCTCCTTTATATCATTCAGCCACTGTACCAGACTACTCATGAAGCGCATTCCCGGCATATAACGGTCGTATGCATCATACTTCATGCTACCCATGAATTCAAGGGCAGCACGTTCAGATGCCAATGTCGGGGCATCCCACTTCATGATGCTGGCAAGAAGCTGGTTTGCTAAATTACTGTTCATACGCTAAACTTACACGTTATCTTCCCTTCGTTTGCCTTCATGCGGCTCATATAATAAAGGGTTGCATCAAGTCCTTTCATGCCGGAGGGGGCTATGTTCCAGCAGCACGCTGCGTTCATGGATACACGGTCAACGCTGAGGGAATACTTGCTGGTAAGCAGCTCGTAGTCATTGCCTTCCACTGTACCGTAATCCCCTATACACAAGGTGCTCTCAGGGTCTTCAATCACCTGCAGCTTGCTTACCTCGTGGTACACTACGATATCCATACTGTGACTGCTGCACCAAACACGGATACCCTTCATCTGTTTGTCCCAGATGATTTCACAGCAGGTTTCATAAACCAGTTGTGATTCCGTTTGGGTCATTTTTCCCTCAATGGACAGTTGCAGACTGCGCTCTTCACATTTGTAGTCCACACAGCCCTTGGGGAGTCTTAGTTTCAGTTCCTCCTCCAGTGCTTTCAGTTCACTGTCAAAAGGCCGCTTCTTCCACACTTTCAGTTTAGCCTCTTCACCTAAAACCAACAG
>OHAU01001371.1_pt1 | contig 28715 bp, 26 predicted proteins | sample 1577181 | NCBI WGS metagenome assembly OHAU01 (sample SAMEA3541472, study PRJEB24748) | human gut metagenome | biome: human gut; feature: human-associated habitat; material: faeces | place: China | collected 2012 | reverse complement strand
TCAGCATCCGGCAATGCCGACATATTCTCAATTTCTTTTCTTACATCACTAAAGGTAATATTGATGTCAACTTTGTTTTCATTTGTATTTGTTATCTGCACCATTGGGACACTCTGAGGAATTGTTTCTATAAGTGCCGGATATCCCAATGCTTTAAAAGTCAGCATTTTATTATAAATTTGTCTTAAGTCATAAAACAGTTCTTGTCCGGCCACTTCATCGTAAATTCCAATCGATTCCTCATATCCATATATTCCTACATTAAGCTTTGGTACATATGCTTCATACTTTGCAGTTACATCTTTATACAATTGCTGTTTAGCGATTTCAGGCGTCACCTCATTTGCAGAATCAGATATAGCTTGTTTTAAAGATTCCAAATCTTCTTCATACATAGATTTAAAATCAAATAAAGGATCTTTTTCTTTATCTGTCGCAATAATCAATTCCAATTTTTCTTTGATAGCATTCTAAGTCGAAGCTTTGCCTGCTTATAAGATGATGTCTCCCCGCTGCTGTCCCGAAAGTATTCCCGATTAATCATTATTTTCAGCAAACGCAGAACATCCATTTCTTCATCTGTCACTGCTTCTTTGTCAACATGAAAAACAATCTGACAAAACATATCATTTTTGGAACTCACAATCATCGTTATCTCCAACGGATATTTGGTTCCTTTTTCCTCGATAAATGAAATATCTTCGTAATACTCAAACCCACGTCCTATTTTTTTCTGATGCCCAATAAAAATTTCCATTGGTACTTTCCTGCTTTTCTGCAGTTCATCGTACCTTTTAAGACCAATTGGTTCATTTGGCAGCATCAATAATACATCCCCAGTATCACGACCAACAATCATTGGCCAATTTAACAATTCATATGCAGCTTCACAAAGAGCCTCTATCGAATCATTCTTCAATATAGCATCCATAAAGCCTATTTTTGCTTTTTCAATTAATTTCATTGCATTCTCCCCGCCCTGTTTCCCCATTTATTTCATATCTGATGTCTTTATTATAATCATATAAAGCGTATCCGTCTACATTACACTTTCACTTTATTGAGTATCCAATTTTGCTCTTGAATCCTAATTTCCGTCCGAATTTGTTTTGTGATAAAACAATAAAAACCCAGGAACATTTTGTTGAATCTCACATGTTGTATTGAAATCAAAAAAAGTATAATAAATCTACAAATAGAAAGGGGATACAATATGGATAAATACATTTTTTGCATTAATTTTGGATCTACATCATCTAAATTTGCTTTATATAATAATGATCAGCTCATTGCTGAACAAAGCATCAGCCATTCTAAAGAGGAACTTTCTAAATGTTCGTCTATCAATGAGCAGCTGCCATTGCGTCAATCATATGCCGAAACATTTCTTGAACAGCACCATATGTCTGTAAAAGATTTATCAGCAATCGCGGCCCGCGCCGGCGTAACGCCACCCGTAGACTTTGGCGCTTATATGATTAACGACTGTATGGTTGACCGATTATTCAATCATCCCCTTGTTGATCATGCCATGAACCTTACACCTGTTGTGGCTTACCGTTTAGCCCAAGGTACAGACATTCTTGTCATGACCTATGATTCCTGTACAACCAATCAGATGGAACCGGTTTATAAAATTTCCGGTATACCTGAAATAAAACGTTCTCATATGTGTCACACTGAAAATATCCGCGCCGTTGCCTTCAAAACTGCAAAAAAATTACAAAAAAATTATGAAGATTTGAATCTTGTCATTGCACATCTTGGGGGTGGCATCAGTGCAACAGCTCATTCCCATGGACGCATCATAGACAGTATGGACAGCAATTCCGGTGCATTTTCACCGGAACGAGCTGGTATTCTTCCAAGCCGCGCCCTGGCTAAACTGATCTATTCGAATAAATTTACTGAAGCAGAGCTTTATAAAAGGCTTGAAGGCAATGGCGGTATGCTTGCCTATCTTGGTACAGCCGATGGTCGTGATGTTGAAAAAATGATTGCATCCGGAAATAAGCAGGCTGAACTTATTTATCATGCAATGGCTGTACAGGTTTCCAAGGAAATAGGTGCATTATCTACTGATCTTTTAGGCAATGTAGATGCCATCGTATTAACCGGCGGACTCGCTCACTCCAAGCTTTTTGTTGATTGGATTCGCGAACGCACTGCTTTTATTGCACCTGTCACTGTATTTCCTGGGGAATATGAAATGGAAGCACTTGCACTTGGTGCTCTTCGTGTCCTCAACCGTCATGAGGAAGCGCAAATTTATCAAGAAAGAGGTTAAGTATTATGGGCAAAAAAATAAATCGTTCTTATATTTTAGTCTGCGGCGTACTTGTACTTTTGTGTATGGGCCTTATCTATGCCTGGTCCATTTTTGTCGGACCCATTGAATCAGACTTTGGCTGGACAAGAACCCAGACATCTATGACATTCAGTATATCCATGCTCGGTTTTTCAATTGGCGGATTATCGGCGGGCTATATTCAAAAAGCTAAATCTCCAAAGTTTGTTGTCACTCTGGGAGCTGTCCTGCTGCTGGCAGGCTTCCTCTCATGCTCCCAGATTCATCAGTTATGGCAGCTCTTTGTTTTTTATGGTGTTTTCTGTGGTTATGGTGTTGGTCTTTGCTATAATGTATGGCTGGGCACTACCCTTGCCAATTACAATGATAAAACCGGCTTTGCCTCAGGCTGGCTTCTGATGGGCTTTGGTCTTGGTGGATTTATCCTGGGAAAAGCTGCATCTGCCATGTTGTATTCACCGCTTGGCTGGCGAAAAACTTTCATTATCATCGGCATCATTGTATTCATTCTTCTTATTGTTACATTGCCGCTTTTAGTCGTCCCTGAAAAAAATGATTCTACAGAAACAACCGTTTCTGCCGGTAATGACTATTCACCATCCCAAATGCTTCGTACCCCTGCTTTCTGGCTTTATTTAATCTGGTGTATGATTCTTCTCGGCGTTGGCCTTGCTATCATCGGACAGGCTGCAATGTTTACAATTGATACGGGAGCAAGCCCGGCATTTGCAGCAACTGCTGTTGGTATGTTAAGCATTGGAAATGGTGCTTCCCGTGTTGTTCTTGGTATTGTATTTGATAAAAAAGGACGTCCGACCGCTGCTCTGACAGCTTCTATACTCACAACTGCTGGCATCATCCTGCTTACAATTGGGTATGTTGCACACGCTCTCCCTATTGTTGTTGTCGCATTATTCTTATGTGGATTTGGCTACGGTGCTATTTCCTCTGTTAATCCTGCCTCTACCAGACTTATCTTTGGCGGAACAAATTTCCAAAAGAATTTTGGTATGATTTTTGTATTATCCAGTCCAGCCATTTTTATTGGAAATTCTGTTTCCAGTGTTGTGAAGACAGCTACCGGTTCTTACATGCTTTTCCTTTATGGTGCTATTATCGTATCTGTCATCGGTCTAGCTCTTACACTTTTGGTTGAAAGAGCCATTAAGAAAATTTAACACATTTATACAAAAGACATTACTTGTTGAACAGCTGCAAATTCAAGCTGTATGCAACGCGTAATGTCTTTTTAGCTGAATATTACTTTGAAAACATTACATCATTTTTCGACAGCAGGTAAACACAATATTGATTCATACTTATTCCTTCCCGTCGTGAATGCTGAACCAAGGAACGATGCAGACTGCGTGGAATTCTCAACTTAAACTGACCTGAATAATCCTCCAAACTATCTGGTTCATAAATCTCTATGCTTTCTTCAATGGCAGCTTCTAACCAGGCCTTCTTGGCATCCACTGCGTTCGCCACAGCACTTTCTAATGTCTCCCCACAAGTTATACAACCGGGTAAATCAGGATATGAAACAACAAAACCTCCTTCATCTTTATCTTCTATGATCTCCATACGATAAGACATTGCCATATAATCACTCAATGTTTTCTTCATTCTCTGCCTCTCTTTCTACAATTTGCCTTACCATCTCTACATATACTTTCTTGATTGGTTCATACTTTGGTATTGTAATCGGCATACAACCTTCTTTTCTAAAAGTATAATGACTACTTCCACCTCTCGGAGCATTCATTGTATAACCACAGCTCTCCTTTCTTTATTATATGTGGTGTCATATATGGTGTCAATATCTTTTCTTTTTATGCTACATTTTCTTTTTTACTTTACGCATATGCGTATATTATCATTAATAGAAAAGCCGGGAGCTTCACAAAATTGTGTTCTCCCGGCCCATTTACTTATTATTCCTTATGCCAACTAAGATTTTTACAGCTTAATATCTTCAATAATCTCCTTCAATGTTGCTGCTGATTCCTGCAGTTTCTTTGTTTCCTCCACGTTCATGGTAATCGGCACATGAGTTTCGACACCTTCATTTCCCACAACCGCCGGCATACTCAGGCACATTCCCTCAATGCCATATTCACCGTGCATCATTGATGATACCGGCATGACGGACTTCTCATTGCGCATAATGCATTCACAGATACGTTTTACAGACATTGCAATGCCATAGTAAGTAGCATGCTTTTTCGCAATAATCTCATAGGCACTGTTTTTGACAGATTCTGCAATTTCCTTCATAGCCGTCTCATGATTATAATGACCTCTCATCTCACAGAACTGATCCAGGGGCACACCGGCCACATTGGCACTGCTCCATACAGCAATTTCGCTGTCACCGTGCTCACCGATAATAAAGGAATGAACACTTCGGCTGTCTACACTTAAATGCTCACCAAGGGCATATTTTAAACGTGCTGTGTCCAGAACAGTACCGGAACCAAGCACCCGATTTTCCGGATAACCGCTGAGTTTCAAAGCCGTATACGTCAGAATATCTACCGGGTTGGAAACAATCAGCAATATAGCCTCTTGATTCTGCTCTGCGATTCTTGGAATAATACTTTCATAAATCGCTACATTTTTATGAACAAGATCAAGCCGTGTTTCTCCTGGCTTCTGGCCTGCTCCGGCAGTCACAATAATAATCGCTGCATCACTCAGATCCTCATATGTGCCTGCATGTATTTTCATCTGACCGGCAAAAGGAATACCATGCGCAATATCTTTGGCTTCTCCGTCCGCTTTATCAAAATCAACATCCACCAAAACAAGTTCTGAAAACAGCTGGCTCTGCATTAAAGTAAATGCGGTCGCCGAGCCAACAAAACCACACCCTATAATCGCTGCTTTTCTCTGATTAATTTCTCTACCCATGATTGGACCTCCTTATGTCAAATACTGTTTTATTTCAGTCGAAGTGGACTTCCACTTGGACTTGTTTGCTTTGATGATTTGATTATACCATGATTGTATACAGTATTCAATACAGATGCCTGCATTTTGTATTATGTATTCATTTTTACACATTTCATTTTCCATCATACACACAAATTTCAAGGTTTGATATGCGTATCATCGCAACCTGTTATACCTATCCATAAAAAAAGAGACCAACCAATCCATTTCTGATTCGTTCGTCTCTTCGTCAATTGTTGTTCAAACGCTACTTGCCCGCTTCTTCCATCACATCAAACAGTACATAATCTTCAACCGGTACTTCCTTATCTATATCACCGGCATCAATGAAATTCTTCTGCTGGCTTTCATAGTATTTCTTCAATGTACCGTCTCCCAGATACTGAAGAAGTGTCTTGCTGTCAATCCAGTTGCCTTCTTTTGCCTGTTCCAATTCAGTTGCTTTATCTGCACCGCAGATATCCGCAACATAACCGGCCACTTCATCATAGTTGGCTTCCTGTGAGCCATAATCCATAGCCTTATAAAGTGCCTTTGTAAATCTCACAAGGATATCCTTATTGGCCTCCACATAACCCGGCAGGCATCCCCAGCCCTGGCAATCGGCAGTCTCACCGGAAACCTTCAAGCTACTGCAGAAAATCTGCGCCGCGCCTTCAATACACCGCTTATGCACATCCGCTCCGATATAAGCCACATCAACAGACCCTGATGCCATTAACCCTATTCCCGCCTCGTCAACCTTAAAAGAAGATAACTTGATATCCAGTCCCTGCTCTTCAAAATAACCTTTATTAATCGCTGTGGCCACTTCCCAGAGAGATTCATAATTCGGCATGTACCCTACACGCACCTGGGTCAGTACATCATAGCTGATAGTTTCTGTTTCTGCTGCTGTGGCTGATTCTGTCTTATCATCCTTAGAAGACTGACCACAGCCTGTAAGCGCTCCAAGCACCATAGCCGCTGTCATCATAACCGCCAAAATTCTTTTTTTCATTCAGAAATTGTCCTCCTTAAAATTGATCCAATGGATTTATTATATCATAGAACATCGATCTTTTTTCACTTTTGAAAAATAAATCCACTTTCATAGACTTTTCTACAAAAGTGGATTTTTATTTTTCATAATTTATTTTGCTGATACTCTGTGCCAGCAATATTTCATTCTCTTTATACCACAATCACATTCCCGGCGTCCTCAAGTCCCGGAACTTTGCGATCCGTCAGGATAATTGCCGATTGAAAAGCTCCAAAGGTTACGGAACTGACTTTGCCGAATTTGTCATGATCCGCAAGAACATATCGGTCGCGGCAATGAGCCATAGCGATTTCTTTGACAACCGCTTCACTGGCTTCCGGTGTGGTAAATCCCGTTTTCTTCGTCACACCGTTGGTACCGAAAAATCCCTTCGTGAAATGATACCGACGGATCATCTCCGTCGCCTGGGCCCCGACAATCGCTTCTGTGGAACTCTTCAGCTCACCGCCTACCAACAGCACTTTCATCCCCATCTCGGCCAGCTTCTGGGCATGCACCACCGCATTGGTGACAAATGTAGCGTTTTTCTCCTCCAGATAATCCATCATGTATCCCGTTGTGGTACCGGCATCCAGGAAAATAAAGTCTTCCGGTTCGATCAGTCTGGCTGCATAAGACGCGATCCGACACTTTTCTTCCCTGTTCACTTCTACCTTCTGAGCCACTGTCGGTTCGCTGCCTGTCATAATATGCTCCATCGCAACGGCCCCGCCAAAAACCTTGATCAGACGGCCGGCTTTGCCAAGAGCTGTGATATCACGGCGCACCGTAGATTCCGAAGCATCCAGCAGGTCTTTCAGTTCTGTGACCGTCACACTTCCTCTTTCATCCAACATTCGTAAAATTGTTTCATATCGTTGCTCTGTCAGCATAATTCCCTCTTCTTGCAGCTGCGTTGTACCCTCGCAGTTACTTCTTCTACTCTGCAAAGACAGCGCCACCTGATGGTGAAGCAGTCTGAATTTGTCTGTTGCCTATTTTAATCTTCATTTGCAAATGAGAGACATCCTTCATCTGTTTATGTCGAGTGAATCTTGTATTATTTTGTCTGTTTTGACTTCTTATACGCTTCGACATCGGTCTCAAGGATAATCCTGCGAAGTGGAAGAATGCTTCCCGGAGATACAGAAAGCTCATCGACACCCATCGCCAGGAAATCCTTTGTCAAAGTCTGATCCGCACCCAATTCACCGCAGATACCGCACCAGATACCTGCCTTGTGAGCATTCTCAACGGTCATCTGAATCATACGAAGGACTGCCGGATGGTGGGAATCAAAAAACTTGTCAAGTTTTGAATTCTGACGGTCGATAGCCAGTGTATACTGTGTCAGATCATTGGTTCCGATACTGAAGAAATCTACTTCTTCTGCCAATTCCCGGCTCATCATCACAGAGGCCGGTGTCTCGATCATGATACCCTGTGCCGGATTGCCGTATTCAATTCCCTGTTCTTTCAGTTCGGCCTTCACTTCTTCAACAATGGCTTTGATCTGACGGACCTCATCAACGCTGATGATCATCGGATACATGATGTTGATATTGCCGTAAACACTGGCTCTGAAAAGCGCACGCAACTGTGTCTTGAAAATCTCCGGACGTGTCAGACAGATACGGATGGCACGGAGCCCCATTGCAGGATTGTCCTCTTTGTCCAGTTCAAAGTAATCGCACTGCTTGTCAGCACCGATATCCAATGTACGGATGATAACTCTTCTTCCGGCCATGGTCTCTGCCACAGTCTTATAAATCTGGAACTGTTCTTCTTCTGTCGGATAATGATCCTGTCCCAGATAGATAAATTCACTTCTAAAGAGTCCGATACCGCCTGCATCATTCTGCAGCGCAATACCGAGATCCTTGATATTACCTACATTAGCATACAGCATCACTTTCTGGCCGTCAAGTGTAATATTTTCTTTGCCCTTTAATGTCTGAAGAAGACGTTTTTTCTCCTGCTCTTCCTGCTGTTTCTTCTTCATTTCTTCCAGCAGTTCAGCATCCGGATCAACATAAACAACACCATTGGTGCCATCTACAATGCCAAGCTTGCCGTCAACGGACTCATCCAGATCAATACCGGTACCTATCAATGCCGGAATACCCATGGTACGTGCAAGGATAGCCGTATGGGAATTTTCTGAACCGTGGGCTGTAACGAAGGATAAAACCTTATCCTTATCCAGCTGAACGGTTTCTGATGGTGCCAGATCGTCTGCTGCAATGATAACAGGTTCATCAGAATCAAGGCCGCCGCCTGCACCGCCTGCCAGAACAGTGATCACACGTTCTGAAATATCTCTGACATCTGCCGCACGGCCGCGCATATAATCATCGTCCATGGCCTCAAACATCTGGGCAAAATTATCTGCTGTGGAGGCAACCGCATATTCCGCATTCACCATCTGGGAACGGATAATGTTCTCAACAGATTCATTGTAATCTTCATCTTCAAGCATCATCTGATGCACTTCAAAAATAGCGGCATTAGCCTCGCCTACTTCTTTTAACGCTTTATCATACAACTTCTGAAGCTGTGCAGCCGCAATATTACGGGCAGTTGTGTATCTCTCCATTTCTACATCTGCATCTTCAATTTTGACACGCTTAACAAGCTGTTCATCTTTTTTGTAAACACTGATCTTACCAATGGCAATACCGCCAAAAACACTTTTACCTTTATATATCTGCATCCTGATTCTCCTCCGTTAAAGAAAAAACTGCTGCATAACCCATTACAGGGCACCCATCATGCAACAGTCTCTTCAATTCGCCCCGCTGATACGGGAACACGTTTAACTCCTTATAACGCCGTCGTTACAATAATTATAAATTACAGATTTTCTTTCATGAATTTGCTGACTGCTTCACATGCAGCATCTTCATCTTCACCATCAAATGTAAAGACAACTTCCTGACCATTCTTAACGCCAAGACCCATAACAGCGAACATTCTCTTGCAGTCTGCTTCTTTGCCGTCTTTGGCAATCTTGATCGTGCTGTTGAATCCTTTAACAATTTTAATCAGTTCACCGGCTGGACGAGCGTGGATACCTTCTTTGTCTGTGATCACATACTTAAATTCCTTCATGATAAATTCCTCCTCAATTCATACTATTCGTTGACTTTATTGACAATCATCTTTTATTATTTCGATTATTTCAATCTTTAACTTAAGCAACCTTTTTCTTTAACAAACCAAGTAATACTGTAGAAACTGCCGTACCTACAACCAGCGCAACCAGATACATCAATGCATTGCCCACAACCGGGAATACGAAGATACCGCCGTGAGGTGCCATCAGTGTACAGCCGAAGAACATGGAAATTCCGCCTGCAATGGCTGAACCTACGATACAAGATGGCAGGACATGCAGCGGATCAGCTGCTGCATAAGGAATGGCACCTTCTGTAATAAAGGCCAGACCCATGATAAAGTTTGTCGGACCGGATTCTCTTTCTTCTTTTGTAAATTTATCTTTAAACAGGAGCGTTGCAAGGGCAATGGCACAAGGTGGTGTCATACCGCCGATCATAACTGCTGCCATGATATCATAATTGCCCGCCGCAATAGCTGCTGTACCGAACACATAAGCCGCCTTATTGAATGGGCCGCCCATATCGATGGCCATCATGCCGCCGAGAACTAATCCTAATACCACTTTACTTGAACTTCCCATACCTGTCAAGGCATTATTAAGACCTGTATTGATACCACCCATGATCGGCTCTACAATGAACATCATAAAGAGTCCCATTACCAGAATACCCACCACTGGATAAATCAGAACCGGTGCAATCTTCTCAAGTGCTGTAGGCAGTTTGTCACATGCTTTTCTCAGTGCAAGTATCAGATAACCGGCAACAAAACCTGCAACCAAAGCTCCCAGGAAACCGGATTTACCATTTGCAGCCATCATACCGCCTACAAAACCAAGGGCAAGTGCCGGTCTGTCGCCGATGGCCATGGCGATAAATCCTGCCAGTATCGGAAGCATAAAGCCAAATGCCACGCCGCCGATCTGTTTGAACATCGCTGCGATTGGTGTAATGGTACCGAAGTTGGCTCTCTGATCCGCCGGCAATGAATTGATATCGATTGAAAGACCATCAATCAGAAATGCAATGGCGATCAGGATACCGCCGCCGATAACAAATGGCAGCATATGTGAAACACCATTCATCAGCTGTGCATAAATCTGATGGCCGATGCCGCCGCCGGAAGATTTAACCTCTGTCTTAGCACCTTCAGCTGCATGGTAAACAGGTACATTGCCTGACAGCGCCAGATCTACCAGTTCATCCGCCTTGCTGATACCATCGGACACCTGTCGGATAATGACTTTCTTACCGTCAAAACGATCCAACGGTACCTGAGTATCCGCTGTAACGATAATGCAGTCTGCTTCAGCAATTTCCTGATCGGTGATCACGTTCTTTGCACCGCCAGATCCTCTTGTCTCAATCTTGATGAAACAATTCTTTGCCTTTGCAGCCTTCTCAAGGCCTTCTGCCGCCATATACGTATGCGCAATACCTGTCGGGCAGGCTGTTACTGCCAGAAGTTTTGCCTGCGCGCCTTCAGCTTCACCGGTATCTGCCAGACGTTCATCAATATCGCTCTTCTCGTCATCAGCCTTATCCACGATTTCAAGAAATTCAGCCACAGATTTGGCATTCAGCAGATCTGCTGTAAACTGCTCATCCATCAGAAGAACAGATAATTTACTCAATACGTCCAGATGGATATTATCTTCTGTGTTCGGAGCTGCAATAAGAAAGATCAGATGCACCGGTTCACCATCCAGGGAATCAAAATCCACACCGTCTTTGACAACCATAGCTGCCAGCCCCGGTTTTGTAACAGCATCGCATTTACCATGAGGAATGGCAATACCTTCCCCGATACCGGTTGTACTCTCTTCTTCTCTTGCATAAACTCTCTGTCTGTAAGCTTCAACATCGTTGATCTTGCCGCTTTTTGCCATCAGATCTACGACCTGATCAAGCGCCTCTTTCTTATCTTTCGGCGCACCATTAAGGGAAATACTCTGCTTATCCAATAAGTCTGTAATTCTCATGGTTTTTAATCCTCCACTCTTACTTGTTTATAAATTGCTTCAATTTCGCTCTTTGTAGCCAGATATTCAGAAAATGCACTGGCACTTCCTGATGCAATACCCATACAGAAGGCATGCTCATAATCCTGTTTGTCCATCCATCCGGCCATAAAACCTGCGACCATAGAATCGCCCGCACCTACTGCGTTAACCAGATGTCCCTTCGGTGCAGGTTTATCAAATACCTGTCCGTCTTCTGCGATCAGAACGGCACCTTCGCCGGCCATGGAAATCAGCACATTGCGCGCTCCCATTTCCTGAAGCTTTTTGCCGTAAGGAACAACTTCTTCTCTTGTCTTTAACTCTACACCGAAAATATCACCCAACTCATGATTATTCGGCTTGATCAAAAATGGATGATATTCCAAAACATTCAGCAATAAATCTTTCGTTGCATCCACAACGATCATCGCGCCTTTACCTTCCAGTCTTGCCATAATACGGCGATACATATCATCCGGCATAGATGATGGGATACTGCCTGCCAGGAAAAGAACATCGCCTTCACCAAGTGCATCCAGCTGAACCATCAGCTGTTCAACTTTGTCAGCACTGATTGCCGGTCCACTGCCGTTGATCTCTGTGCCATCAATGGATTTCAACTTCAGATTAATTCTTGAAATACCTTCATCAATACGAATGAAATCGGATTTCACACCCATTTCCTGCAGCTCACGGACAATCTCATCACCTGTGAAACCGGCCATAAAACCAAGTGCTGTGCTTTCTATACCAAGATTCATTAATAATGTTGAAACATTAATGCCTTTTCCTCCAGGAAGGATTAATTCTGAACTTGTTCGATTGGTAAGTCCCAGCTGAAAATCGTCTACTGCAACGATATAATCCAGTGATGGATTAAAAGTCACTGTATAAATCATCTTGTTACCTCCTGCTCTTTATTATGTTCATATTATAACGCCAGATTCAGTCAAATTCAATCAAACTACTTCACAAAATTTATGACCGATTTTGGTTGAATATGCACAAAAGAGGTGTCGATTGTGACCGAATCAGTCACAACCGACACCTCTTATATAATGAAAAGTGATTGGGCATAAGATGTTTTAACAAAGGTTTTGGATAACAAGTGCAATTCCTGACAATATCAGCACGATAATGACCAGTCTCTTGATGACCGTTTCGTTCAAATGTCCGCAGCACTTCATGCCAAAAACCAGCGCCAGCACCATAAACGGAATCATACATACCGCCTGACGAAAGATCTGCCAGTTCAATATGCCGATGCATGGATAGACAATCAGTCTGAATGTACATTCAATCCAGAATACAAAACAAAGATTGCCTTTGAATGCATGGCTGTCCTCAGTCACACGATCCATATACGCCGCCAGCAGTGCACCGACACCATAAAGTCCGCAGCACAGACCTGAAAGCACACCAATCAGTCCAAGTATGATTTTTGACTGTTTCTGCTTCTTTCCGGCTCTCTCCCGCATCAGCATCTCAATGCCCATGGCGATAATGAAAAAACCGAAAATCACTTTGATGGTTCGCGTGTCCACATTCTTCAGCATAAAAATACCGGGAATGTTGCCGAAAATAATCAGAGCTGCCACCGGCAGGCTGATTCGCCAGTTAATTTGCCTGCGCTCTTTCCATGCAATGATCACATTGGCCGGGTAGCCGATAATCAGATCCATCGGCGTAATTTGAATGTTATTGAACGAAAAACTCAATATCGTGGTAAATACAAGGGTATTGGCAAATCCACAGACACCCTTAATAAAACTAGCAGCAAGTGTCGCAACAATCAGCCAGACCATGTTGTACAATTCCTTCTTTACCTTCTATTATTGACGCAATTACATCTTCTTATAGCGTTCAGCCATTTCATCAAGACTTGCCTGCTCAACAAGCGGTGCCTTACCGAATGAACCAAACTGTACAATCAGTGTACCAATAGCTTCTTTAACACCTTTTTCGATGACAGCAACCAGAGCAGCAACATCTTCATCAGGAATATTGCCGTACATAACGGTATCCATGATCGGAGGCAGGAATGCACGAGGGTCAAACTGATCTTTCTTCTCTTCAAGCAGTTTATAGACGCCGCCGATGGATGGGCTATTACGTTTCTCCGGATAGTTATGGAAGAATTCTTTCATGTTTCTTGTAACAGCCAGACGGATATCTGTATCAACATTGATCTTGCCGATACCGCAAGGAATAGCTGCTTTCAGTTCATCTACAGAAATACCATGGGCATTCTGAATATTGCCGCCCAGGGCATTGATCTCATCAACAATGTATTTTGGAACAGTTGAAGAACCATGAGAAACTAAAACGCCAAAGATACCTTCATGCATCATGCACTCTTTGATGGCAATAACGATTTCTTTTCTCAGTTTAACATTTTTACCTTTAGACGCACCGTGCATTGTACCATAAGAAATAGCCAGCGCATCTACGCCTGTCTTCTTAAAGAATTCAACAGCTTTTAATGGGTTTGTGTAAGTTGATGTTGCAGAAAATACGTGATCTTCCACACCGGCTAATACACCCAGCTCACCTTCAACAGAAACGCCTCTTTCATGGGCATATTTAACAACTTCTCTTGTCAGCTCTACATTTTCATCAAACGGCAGTGAAGAACCATCGATCATAACAGATGTATAACCGCCTTCGATGGCTGCTTTACAGGAATCAAAGTTCTTGCCGTGATCCAGATGCAGAACAACAGGGATTGGTGAATCCTCAGCATATTTCTTTACGGCATTGGCAATATTTTTGGCACCGATCTTCTTGTCTTCCAGAGTTGCATTCTGGAAATCGGTACGGCCGCCCATGAATCCGTTGGCCAGATCTGCACCCTGCAGGATTGCTGCAGAACGGAACATTTCATGCACTTCAATGGCTGCTTTTGCCTGAGCAACAGCGTTGACATTGAAAGCCCCCTGCGCATAGTGATATTTATCAACAGTTTCAAGTAAAGGTCTTAATGGAATTAATGGCATTTTTAAAACTCCTCTCTATTTTCTAAATAATTCGACGTCCTTTGACAAATGTTTCTTTTATCTGGAATTCGCTGTCCATGATCAGCACATCGGCATCTCTGCCTTCGCCGATGAAGCCAATGCTGTTCTGCAGCCCCAACATGGTGGCCGGGTTCTCTGTCAGCAGTGGTAGAATCTTCTCAGGGCTTTCGCCGGTGAATTTCATCAGATTTCTGAATGCCTGTCCCGTTGTCAGGGTACTGCCGGCTCTTGTACCGTCTTTGAGTTTGGCATCACCTTCTTCAACAATGACATCGTTGACTCCCAGTTTGTAGTTGCCGTCCGGCAGTCCTGCGGCCATAATGGAGTCTGTGATGGCAATGACTCTGTCATACCCCTTCATTTTCAAAAGGAAACGGACAGAACCCGGATGAAGATGTCGGCCATCGCAAATAGCTTCGCAGTATACATCCGATTCAAGAACCGCACCCATGATGGCCGGCTCATGCTGATGGAACAGGCGCATCGCATTAAATGTATGGGTTGCGGCTGCTGCACCGGCATCGATACATTTCCAGGATGTGGCATAATCCGCACCGGAATGACCGATAGCCACTTTGATGCCCATCTCAGTGATATCTTTCACATGCTCCGGAATACCTGCAACTTCCGGTGATACAGTTATGTAATGAATAAAACCGCCTGCTGTCTCCTGATAGTGCTTTAACAGCGGCATATCCGCTGTACGAAGCAGATATTCAGGCATCGCCCCTTTGTACTCCGCTGCCAGGAACGGTCCCTCCAGATGGATTCCCATCAGATCCGCACAATTGCCGTGCGGCTGTCCTACTGCTGTATTGGTTTCATAATGCTTCACAGCTTCTTTAATGCACCAGTCTGTCTGCTCTTCAGTATCCGTCAAGATAGAGCAATGCCAGGATGTGGTGCCTTCCTTTGCAAAGAAATGGCCGATTTTCTCGTAATCTTCCTGTGTGGCTGCATTGACATCTACACCAAAACCACCATGTGTATGCACATCGATAAATCCCGGTGTGACATAACAGCCTTCCGCATCATATACTGCTGTATCCGCATCTTCCGGCTCAAGAAAATCTCCGATCACAGCAATCTTTCTGTCATCCAACAATAAATCTTTCTTCTCAAAATGGCGGTTCATATAAACCTGTCCATTTTTAATTAATGTTTTCATTTTGTTATCGCCTCTGTCTGTTTTAACACTGCTGTAAATGCAGGGAATCATACTTCCATTTGCTGAACGCCCCGCCTATGATTAACATATTAATCTGTAAGGCTTGCTACAAATTCAGTAATCTTCAGATTAATATCCGAATGATTCTGTAATAAGCTGACTGGGAATTCAGATGTCTGTTCACCATAAACAGCACGTCTTACAACGGCACGATGCCAGTTTCTGAAGCAGCCCAGACGGATCTTACGTGCATGGGAAATTTCATTGATACCGATTGTGATGCAGTAATGCGGCATATCCTCAAGGGCACCGTTAAAATCACCAATCGCATTGGCTGTTCTTGTCTCAGGCGTGATCTTTAAGACACGTGTCTGCTGTGCCAGAAATTCTTCATTGCTGAGACTTCCGTCTGCTTCATTGAAAGCAACATGGCCATTGATACCGATACCGCCGAAGCAGATATCCACACCGCCAAGCTGCCCGATCACTTCCGGAATGTGACCCGGATTCTTTGGATCAGGGAAGATTCTCTGTGCTTCCGGCATCACCAGTTCAGGATTGATTTTGTCATAAACAGTACGTTTCATAAAGCCTCTGAAACTTAACGGATGATCGATGCTCACCCATTCTTTGTTATCATCCAGATATTCATCCATATTGATGAACCAGACATTTTTCAGGCTGATTTTCTCGCTGTTGACTCTGTCAACAAAATAAGGATACTGTCCTACAGGGCCTACAGGACAGATAAATACAGTCTTCTCACCTTTTGCATTATGCTCAACGATCGTATCTGCCATCTCATCTGCCATGGATTTAAAAACTTCTGCATTGTCTTTCATAATAATCAGAGGGAACTTTGGTCCTTTGGACAGAATCTCCTCTGCATTATACTGGTAATATTCATGTTTCATGTTATGCTACCACCTTTTATTGTAAAAAAAAACATTTTGTACTATACTACTATATAGACACTTTGTCAACGGAATAACAGATGACCCTTTCGTTAACCGGTCATCTTATCTATCAGTGAGGTTCATCTATGACGCTTAAAGAAATCGCAAAGGAAGCGGGAGTTTCTGTATCCACAGTCTCCCGTGTCATCAATCAGGAAAATACAAAAGCAGCCAGTCCCAAAGTGCAGGCCCGTATATGGGAGATTATCCGTCGTACCGGCTATTCACCGAATAAAACAGCCCGCAATCTGAAGCTCGGACAGTCTGCCGAGCTTCGCGATCCGGATCCCAAGTCCATTGCCTGTGTTTATGCCAGAACCCATACGGATATGTCAGATCCTTTCTTCTCACAGATCGTAAAGGCTTTGGAACTGGAAGCCATCAAAAGTCGCTATTTCATTCGCTACTCTTTTACTTCCCAGGACCTTGGCCGACCTGAAACTGCTGCTCAACTTACCCAGTTTCCCGCTGACGGTATTGTTGTTCTCGGCCGTTACGACCAGCGGATTGCTTCTCTGGTCAGCAATCTCAGTAAGAATGTTGTCTACACCGGCCTAATCCCAATGGATTTCCAATTCGATCAGGTTGTCTGTGACGGCAGTGAAATTGTCTATACGGCGATTTCCTATCTGAAATCCCTGGGTCATTCTGTTATCGGCTATATCGGTGAGCAGGATAAGGAGCCCCGCTTCAGCGGCTACAAGGAAGCCCTGTCCAAACTTGATCTGCCATTTGCCCAGCGCAACACCGCCAATGTCCATCAGACATCCGAGGGCGGCTACGAAGGCATGAAAATGCTGGCCAGAACATGTGATGACCTTTCCGCCATCCTCTGTGCCAATGACCGTACAGCCATCGGTGTTCTTCATGCTCTAAAAAAGCTGAACTTCCGTGTACCTGAAGATATTTCTGTTATCAGTATCGATGATATCGATATCGCACAATATATGTCTCCGATGCTCACTACCGTTCATATTCCGACAGATGAACTGGGCAAAATGGCTTTCAAGGTGCTCCTTGACCGTGTAAGCGGTGGCCACCGGATGCCGCTTAAAACCTTTCTGCCTTATTATATTGCCAAACGTGACAGCTGCTGTCCCCTCAATCGTGACCGTAGACTTTTCTCAACCTTACGTCAGCAGGCTTCTCATTAAGAGAGGCCTGTTCTTTTTAACGCCCAAATACCTCTACTTGCCAAGGGCTTTGAACATGCGCTGTTTGTAGGCTTCCACACCTTCCTGGTCAAAGGGATTCACGCCCAGAATTCCCGCTGATACATAGCATGTATACATAAAGAAATAAAAGATCTCTCCGAAACTGTACGGTGTTAATTTCTCAACCTCAAGCACCATACATGGCATCTTTTCACTGTGGGCACGAAGTGTGGCTCCATAAGCGGCTTCATTGATCTCTCTGAAGTCTTTGCCATTCAAATAATCAAAATCATCCTTCACACGACCATCCGGATGGACGATCATGGACGCCTGCGGATCTTTCACATGTAAAAATGTCTCAAAGATCACAGGGCTGCCATCCTGAAGGAACTGTCCGACAGAGTGCAGTTCCTCTGAGTATTCACCACTGATCGGATAAAGTCCCTGATCTTCTTTGCCTTCACTCTCCGCAAATAACTGGATCCACCATTTATAGAACCAGTGAAGCTGTGGTTCAAAGGATGCCAGCATTTCCATTCTGTATCCTTCGTTATAATAGAGATTTCTTGCCACCGCATAGCGATAAGCAGACTGTGTGATGTCTCTGCAGCCTTTTAACTCAGCTGCCATATCGGCTGCCCCCTTAACAAGGGCACGGATATCAATGCCGGCCACGGCCATAGGCAAAAGTCCCACGGCCGTTACCGCTGTATATCTGCCGCCCACTGTCTGCGGAAATTCTACAAAGCTGTATCCGTGCTCTTTGCAGATAGTTTCCAACAGACTATTGCGGGAGCCTGTTGCAATGATACGCTCATTGGCCTTATCCCCATATGTTTCATAAAGATATTCTCTCAGTACCCTGAATGCCGATCCCGGCTCCAGTGTCTGAAAGTTCTTGGCGATACAGTCAATATAAACGGACTTGCCGCGAATCTTTTTCATGACCTGTTCAAAAGCCCATGGTGACAGTGAATTGCCGGCATAGACGATCTCCGGCCCATCACATTCCGGAAAAGCTTCAATCACTGAGCGGGCTGCATTGTTGGAACCGCCCACACCAATGAGAACAAAAACATCTGCATCCCGGCGCACCCTTGCTGCCAGTTCTTCAATGGCACTTAATTCTGCCTCATTGGCCCATGTATCGATATCAAACCATCCGAGAGAATCTCCGTATTTTTCAAAATCGGCTTCACTGCCGATGCCCTCAAGCACCGGCAGATTGTCCTTCAGCATCTGATGATATTTTTCACAGCGTTCCGGCTGATGATCAAACATCTGAAATTGGATCATATTGTTCAAACGCCTCCGTATTAGTGACGATGCCCATATTCATCCATGCAGTCCTCTTCAGGATTCTTCATGCACAAATGAACAGCTGCTCTCTTGTATGTCAGAGGCAGCGCCAGAATGTTTGGATTCTGACCAACAAATTTCTTCTTGGCATCTTCAAGGGCTTCTTCAAATGTCGCTCTTGTCTTTAAGCCCATGCCTCTTGCATAGCCAGGTTCCTGAGCACCGACAATATAAATGGCACTTGTATTCATTTCAGCAATATGACCGCAGGACATCATGGAGAAACCATGGAATGGATGGAACGCATTGCAGAAACGATATTTGCGGATATATTCTTCATTTGTTGCAAAATATTCACCGTAACGATCGATATCCGGCAGTGTATTCATATGATCATGCTGGAACAGCTCATACTGTTCTCTCAGATATGGCCATAATTCATCATGGAAATAGCCGTTGCATGCAGATGAACAGATGATGACGCAATTATCGCTCATGATTCTCTTGAAACGAAGTACCTGTGCACTTAAAGCCTGCATCATCATGATCGGGTTTGTGCCCATGCCGTCGCCATAGTGGAATTTCTGAGGCATACCAAATACCAGTACATCGTATTTCTTCTCTGCCCAGTGGACATAAGTTCTCTTATCTGCCAGTTTCCAGCTGATCGGCATCATTTCCTTAGCGTAACCGGAATAAATCGCAATCTGTCTTGAATAAGTATCCAAAACGGCATCACAGCAGAAGAACGGATGGCCCATCTTCTCTTCCATATGCATACTGATCTCATCGAATTTATGTCTCATTAAGCTGCCGCCGTTAACAGGTGTAAAGTCGTCTCTGTGCATAACAGACGGCACATGATGGCTGGCGATACATCTCCAGTTTGTGATACCTGTTGCACTGTGCTTGTAACCGCCTGAATAACCGCCGTAAGGGTTGCCCTGTACGTGACCGATGAGGATCGGCAGATCTGAATCATAAACATATTTGTTCATATAAACAGGATCACCGCGCTTTGTTGTACCAAGATAGATCATATGCTCCTGATCTTCGCTGTCGTGGCTGATGATCTGACCTGAATGCCAGAATTCATTGAACAGTTCATCACCGAAAATTGCCTTGGCATCGGATGCTTTACTTCTCGGATGAAGGCCATTGGAAATGATAAACAGGATATCTTTCTTTTCTACGCCTGCTGCATAAAGTTCTTTTAAAATATATTTAATGCTTAATTTTCTATGGCTTGTTGGCTGCTCGCCGCCTTTAACACGGTCCGGAACAATGATCGTAACTGTTGTACCTTTGTGTGCAAGCTCTGTTAATGTCGGCATGCCGATCGGATGTGCCAGGCTCTCAAGATATGCAGCCTCTAACTGGTCCTCCGGAATACATGCAGGATCCTTCACTGTTTCACCAGAAATAAATACATCTGTATTATCCGGCAGTTCTGCCTGCATTGTGCCTAATCCATATTCAAAATCAAGTTTCATGTTATTTCCTCCCGATTATAATATTATCTGAGTTATAAGTCGTCTGTTTCCAGGAAATTGGAAACCCGGCGGATAGGCCGCCACCCGGTACACCGAAATTTGACATTTTTCGGCATACAAAAGGTGCCTCATGGTAATGAGCCACAAGGCACCTGCTTTTATCTGCCATTTTACTGTTAAAGATGGCAGATACTGCCCTGCAGTAAAGAATTAAAAATTCAGATTACTTACCTGCTTCTTCCATAACGTCGAATAATACATAGTCTTCTACAGGCACTTCAGATTCAACATCACCATTGTCGATGAAGTTCTTCTGCTGTACTTCATAGTAACCTTTGATTGTACCATCGCCTACATATTTAAGAAGTGTTGCGCTGTCAAGCCAAGCACCGTCGCCTGTCTGAGCAAGTGCGCTTTCTTTGTCTGTACCGCATTCCTGAGCAACATAACCTGCAACTTCATCATAGTTGTCTGGGTTTGAAGCGAAATCCATTGCTTTGTAAAGAGCCTTTGTAAATTTCACAAGAACGTCTTTGTTTGTTTCTGCGTAGCTTGGCATGCAGATCCAGCTTGCACAGTCAGCTGCGATATCAGAGAATGTTGTATTTGTACAGAATGTCTGAACATCATCGCCAAGTTCGTTTGCAATTGTTGTTGAGCTTGGAGACCAAGGAGCACAAGCGTCGATAGAACCGGAAACGATTGCACTTACCATGTTGCTGACTTCCATATCATATGCTTCAATATCATCCATTGTCAGGCCAACGGAATTAAGAGCTCTCTTTAAGATTGTTTCTGAAGATGTACCGGATGCATAAGCAACTTTCTTACCCTTCAGATCTTCAAGGGAGTTTACACCATGAGATTTAAGACCCATTACACAGTCTGCGTTGCCGAGCTGTGAGAAGCAGAAGATATCTGCCTGACCTTTGATACACAGTTTGTGTGCGCCAGGTCCGATGTAAGCGACATCAATTGAACCGGATTCCATAGAAGCGATTTCTGTAGGACCGTCCTGGAACATGTAAAGCTGAACATCAAGACCTTCATCCTTGAAGTATCCTTTGTTGATTGCTGTTGCTACCTGCCACAGTGATGCGTAGTTTGCCATGTAAGCAACGTTCACATGTGTCAGATCACCTGAAGCTGCATCTGATGCTTCTGTTTCCCCTGTTGTTTCAGATGCTGCAGCAGTTTCTGATGCTGCCTCTGTTGATGCAGGTGCCTGTGTTTCTTTTGCAGATGAGCTTCCGCATCCTGCTAAAGCACCCATTACCATTGCTGCTGTTACAACAACTGCCATGATTCTTTTTTTCATTTCCCAATCTCTCCTTTTCCTAAAAAAAGTGTGTCGGTGACCGGTTCATTACGCCGTTCACCTGTATCATTATAATCTCACATTCCGCGCAGAGCAGTCATTTCCTGAAGATGACGCTTCTGTGCGGTCTGTAAGATAATAATTCACTTATTATTTCTGAACTTCCAGATATTCCTGATATACCTGACTCCAAATGTAATTCTTCAATTCAACGAATCTCGGACTCATCTTTGTTGCCTGATCTCTCGGATGAGGAATATCAATATCGATGATCTCTTTGATACGTCCAGGACGTGCACTCATGATGACAACTCTTGATGCCAGTACGATGGCTTCTTCAATATCATGGGTAACAAAGAAACATGTCTTGTTCTCTTCCTGCCATGTCTTTAACAACTCTGTCTGAAGCTGTGTTCTTGTCTGGGCATCCAGAGCACCAAAAGGCTCATCCATAAGAAGAACAGAAGGATTAACGGCATAAGCTCTTGCAATGGCCACACGCTGTTTCATACCACCGGATAATTCCTTCGGATAAGAATCTATAAACTTCTCAAGACCTACCATCTTGATATACTTCTCAGCGATGGCATCCATTTCTGTCTGGGACTTGCCCTGAAGTTTCAGACCAAACTGAACATTTTTCTTAACTGTCAGCCAAGGGAACAGTGCATACTGCTGGAAGACAACGCCTCGATCCACGCCTGTACCTTCAACTTTGTGTCCATCTACGATAACTTCACCGGATGTCGGTTCCAGAAGACCTGCGATAATATTCAAAAGTGTGGACTTACCGCAGCCGGAAGGTCCGATAACACAGATAAACTCATTCTCCATGATGTCAAGATTGGCACCATTTAAAGCGATCATTTCACCATTTCGTGTGTCGTATTTCTTTACGACATTACGAATACTGACTTTTATATTTCCCTCTTTTCCTGCCATCCTGTTAACTTCCTTTCAAAATATTTAAGAATCTTCTCTGCCAGCATACCGATGATACCGATGATAATAATGTAGAGAAGCATTGGTGTTGTTTCATAAGAGTTAGATAATGCTTTGATACGCATACCAAGACCGGCAACTGCACCTGTTGATTCGGCAGCGATCAGTGTTGTCAGGGCTGTTGAAATACCAAGACGGATAGCTGTGATAATAAATGGTGTTGTTGCTGGGAAAATAACCTTAACGAAAAGGTCTGAATCCTTTGCACCAAGTACTCTTGCAGCTTTGATCAATGTCTCATCCACGTTGATAACACCCTGGAAAATTGTGACTGTCATTGTAAGGAATGTAGCCAGCCAGATAACGATGACCTGAGGTGTACGACCGACACCAACACCGATAACAACCAGTGGTACGTAAGCCAGTGGTGGAATGTTTCTGATGAACTGGATCCATGGCTCAATGATGAATCTTACAGGTCTGTACCATGCCATCAGGAACGCAACCGGAACGGCTGTAACGAAACCGATCAGGAAACCAAGTAATACGGAAATCAAACTGCTTCCGATATCCTTGAACAGTAAACCTCTTGAAACCATCGTCTGGATGGAACCAATAACTTTAATCGCATTCGGAAAACATCTGGATGTACTTGGGATGATTGATAAAACTGTCCATAATATCAATGCTACTACTAATGAAATCAGCAGCCAGACACCCTTTGGAATCTTTCCGACAAAATCAGCGCCTTTGCTCTTCTTGCCCATTCTAAAAAACCTCCATTTTAAATTCTGTCTGTAAACGATATGTACTGTGAATTAATATCCGAGATAAGTCTTAATGATCTCCAGATATTCATCCGGATAAAAACCAATCTCTCCTGAAAATCTTGTTAACGCGATCAAACCGCCGTCAATCTCTTTGACGGATGCAAGCATCTTCGCATTGTCTGTCTTTAAGCCGCCGCCATAGACAACATCCATGCCATCTGTCACTTCCTTGACATAAGAAGCAATCTTCCGGATATAATCTGCATCCGGCGGAATCTTGCCAGGTCCAATGGCCCATACAGGCTCATAAGCAATGGTGACTTTACTCTTGTCTACGCCTTCAAGACCTACTGTCAACTGTTCCTTCAGAACTTCCTGCCATCTTGGTTGTTCATCGACATTCTCCCCGATACAGTAAAGTACATCCAAACCAGCTGCAATAGCTGCCTTAATCTCTTTGTTCAGGATCCGGTTGACAGCTGCTGCATCTGTACCCTTGCCTTCAGCAATGATACTCAGCTTATCACGGCGCTCTTCACAGTGGCCGATCAGTACAGCATCACACCCGATGGCTTTCATGGCATTACCTGTACGATTTGAAGTAAAGGCACCGAAGTTGCCGCCAACGGCTGTATCCTGTCCCAGAACACTCTGTGGTCCGATCTTCAATGCACTGTCTGCTTTTCTTGCTGAAACAGCACCAATCAGATGGGCTTCCGGGAAAAACATGGCAAACTCTACATCCTTTGGATTGTAGGCAGCCAGCTGATCCTGTGTGTGGGAGACAATATATGGTCCCCATTCCGCCGGCGAAGCGATGCGGTTGACGCCGCCTGTCTCTGTTGGAATATCAAATCTCTTCAGATTCAGATAAATATGTTTCATTGTTACAATTTCCTCCCTATATTGTATCATCTATTCTTTTCCCAGTATATGGATAAGAAACTTTTAGATATAGTCTCTGAAATTCAGGAATTCAGGAAGCGGGCCACCGATCAGCGGTTCGCACCATTTCACAAATTCATCCGTGATGTCATTGCCTCTCTCGTTGATATAAGCTTCAGGAAGCTTTCTCTCATAAAGCATGACATCCTTCAGCGGTACAAGTACCGGTTCAACCTGATAAATATCCCCAGGCTGACGTTTAAAGCCGATCATATGTCCACCATTGCCGCTAGTCACAGCTTTGACAGCCAGCTCACCTACCAGAATTGCTTCTGCTCTGTCCACCGGTGACTGGAGAGCAATAGATGCTCTTCCGCAGATACCCGGTTTCTCGCTTCTGGCTTTGATACCCAGTTTCTTAATGACCAACTCAGCCAGATAAGCACTGACATCGCCATAATATACAGCTCTGTCGCTCTTGAAAATCGGAGGAACAATGGATTCACCATTCACGTTCGTCAAACCTTCACTGGCAACAACAACAACGCCGCCTTTTTCCTTGTAAAGTCTTTCTACATCTTCCAGAAATTCATCTTCATGGAATGGTCTTTCCGGCACATAGATCAGATGCGGTGCATCACCTTTCTTACGTCTTGCAAGGGCTGATGCTGCAGTGATCCATCCGGCATTTCTTCCCATGGCCTCAATGACACTGACATGGATTGGAAGTGACTTAACATCCTCTCCGACTTCCTGTGTCGTTGCTGCCAGATATCTGGCGGCACTGCCATAGCCCGGTACATGATCTGTCATCGCAATATCATTATCCACCGTTTTCGGAATACCTGCAACACCGATGCCGTGATCCCGACAAACTTCATAAATATGTTCACATGCATCCATCGTACCATTCCCGCCATTTAAAAGAACATAACCGATATGGTGTTTCTTGAAAATCTCAGGCATCTTCGCATAATCTTCTTCATACAGCGGATATCTGGATGATCCGATGGCCGAAGCCGGTGTGTGAAGCAGAAGTTTCAGCTTCTCATCTGAAAATGCTGTCAGATCAAGAAACTGTTCTGTAAAGATTGCGCCTGTTCCGCCAATTGCTCCCAGAACCTTTCCAATTGATGGATTCTTTTTAGCTTCACGGATAACGCCATACAAAGATGCATTGATTACTGCGGTCGGTCCGCCTCCATGTACAACTAAAAGATTATCTGCCATTTATCTGCACTCCTATCATTTTGTACACAATTATATAATGTGCACAAATGTTTTACATTTTTTGTCAATGCTTTGTTTCTTTTGATATACTTATCCTAACACAGTTTTTGTTTAAAATAAGGCCTATTTTATCCAAACGTTATCCTACTTTTTGCACATTTTACAAAATTTTTTTTGTGTATTTTCAACGATACAATTTTGATATATTCAATTTTAACACAAAATTGGAAATTTCTTCCGACTTTTTGTGACGAAAAAGCAGACTAAAAAGGCCAAAAACCATTTTAGTCTGCTAAAGCTTTGACGCAAACGTTTGCTTTTTAAAGAGCAACTGCGAATTTATAAGTATTGTAAATATTGATGCAGATGATGATAAACATCAATGCCATAAACAATTTGTCAACTTTCTCATCCTCGATCTTCTTGTTGATCCTGCTGCCGATCGTACCGCCCAGAAGACCGCCGATGACCATCACTGCAAGATAAGACAGCTGCACCGGCGGAATCGTTCCCGTAACGACGGTCTGAACCAGACTGGTAACCTGTGAAAAGACAATAATATACAGGGAAGCCAGTGCTGACTCTTTGGTGGACATCGAAAAAAGAAATCCCAGAACCATCAGGTTGATAGGGCCGCCGCCAATACCAAGGAAACTTGACATAATGCCGAGCACTAATCCCACAATCACACACACAGCAGCATTATTCAGTGTCAGTGTATGTATTTTCTTCTTAAAAATTGTATACACAAACGTTATACCTGTCACGCCGATCAGCACGATCGCCTGCACCATGCCTACGAAATTCTCATTGCCCACGGATGCCTTCACTGCCTCAAACATCATCTTGCCGGCCACACCGCCAACAGCTGCACCAACGGCCAATAAGGTCGCAATCCGAAGATTCAGTTTCTTGCCGGCACGCATGTTCTTGTATACCGATACCACCGACATAGTCAGAACCGTACAGCCGGACAGAAAACTGATACATGATACGCTCATCACATTCATGGCGTCCAATACCGGCTTGATGATCACACCACCGCCGATACCACAGATGGAGCCCACGATGGATGCCAGCAGGCTGACCGCAAAAAATACCACTATCATATTTCATTACACCTCCATTAACATGATGTAAGCATAACACTCACCCGGCAAAAATCAAAGGGATATAAAGCAAAACGTTTGCTTTATATCCCTTTTTTTAGTGTTCTTCCCAATCAAAAGCACATCGAACCGCTTTGTGCCAGCCCCGAAGCAGTTTCTCACGCTTCTCATTCTGCATATCCGGAATAAATGTCCTGGACAGCGACCAATTCTGTTTGATCTCATCCTTATCCCTCCAGTAGCCCACAGCCAGCCCTGCAAGATACGCCGCGCCAAGGGCCGTTGTCTCAATGCATTCCGGCCGAAGCACATGTCGCTCCAGAAGATCTGCCTGAAACTGCATCAGGAAATTGTTGGCACAGGCACCGCCGTCTACCCTGAGATCCGTCAGCCGAATACCTGCATCCTTCTCCATAGCTTTCAGTATATCATAGACCTGATAAGCCAGTGATTCCAGGGTTGCCCGGATAAAGTGGGCCTTTGTAAAGCCTCTTGTAATACCGACAACCGCACCTCTGGCATACTGATCCCAATAAGGGGCACCTAATCCCGTAAAAGCAGGCACCACATAACCGCCGGCCGTATCATCCACGCTTTCAGCAAATGCTTCCGACTCCGATGATTTTTTCAAAAGCTCCAGGCCATCTCTTAACCACTGAATAGCCGCTCCTGCCACAAACACACTGCCCTCCAGAGCATATTCCACATTTTCATCCGTGCCTGCTGCAATGGTCGTCAGGAGCCCATGCTCAGATTCAACGGCATGATGCCCTGTGTTCATTAGCAGGAAGCATCCCGTGCCATATGTATTCTTGGCCATGCCTTCTTCAAAACAACATTGACCAAACAAAGCTGCCTGCTGATCCCCCGCTGCCCCTGAAATAGCGATGGTGCCACCGGTTACATCCGGATCTGTATACCCGTAAATGCAGCTGGACGGTTTCACTTCAGGCATCATAGTCATCGGAATATCCAAAACTTCCAGCAAACGCTCATTCCAGCAAAGGCTGTGAATATCAAACAGCATGGTTCTTGAGGCATTGGTATAATCCGTTACATGGATCCTGCCGCCGGACAGATTCCAGATCAGCCATGTATCAATGGTTCCAAAGAGCAGTTCACCCTTTTTGGCCCGCTCCCTGGCGTCTTCCACGTGATCCAGAATCCATTTAATCTTTGTCCCGGAAAAATAAGCATCCGGGATCAGCCCCGTTGTCTTCTTGATAAAGGCTTCATAGCCCTTTGCCTTCAAATCCTCAATGATAGGTGCTGTTCTTCTGCACTGCCAGACAATGGCATTGTAAATCGGTTTACCCGTCTTTTTATCCCAGACAACCGTTGTCTCACGCTGATTGGTAATACCGATGCCGGCAATATTCTCCGCAGTGACATGTGCCTTCCCCATGGCTTCTGCCATCACATCCTGAATACTCTGCCAGATTTCCTCCGGATCATGCTCCACCCATCCTGGATTTGGAAAGATCTGTGAAAATTCTTTCTGTGCCACTCCGGCAATCCGTCCGTCATGATCAAATAAAATACACCTTGAACTTGTGGTTCCCTGATCCAATGCGATCATATACTTCTCCATATGTAAGCTCCCTTCAAATTATTCCCCTTTTTTCCTGATTTCACGGATCAGACAGTACTGCTTCAGATCAAAGTGTTTCTGTACAATACCGAAAACCTTGAAATCAAAACGCTGATAAAATTCCACATTCACCGGATTGTGCGTCTCCAAAGACACCATCATCCGATGTTTGTCGGCATATCGAATCACCTCATTCATCAGCACATCCGCTAACCCATGATGCTGCATATTCGGTCGCACCGCCAGATAAATTACATGAAGGCGATGTTTCTGATGCAGCTGGTCTGTCCATGCAGAATTCAGGTAATCCCTCCCCAGAATGAAATTCCAGAATGTATGCATGGAAGCATCTTCTTTCAGAAGATAACCATCCGTCT
>OHAU01001357.1_pt1 | contig 29063 bp, 25 predicted proteins | sample 1577181 | NCBI WGS metagenome assembly OHAU01 (sample SAMEA3541472, study PRJEB24748) | human gut metagenome | biome: human gut; feature: human-associated habitat; material: faeces | place: China | collected 2012 | reverse complement strand
ATTAGTATGGCAATTACAAAAATACATCCTATAAAATCAACTCTAAATTTTCATGAAAAATTGACAGTTTATCAAGCCCAAGTAAAATTAAGTAAAACTCCAATTCTAGAGGAATGTATAAACATTGATAAATAAAAAAATGTATCATCCCTTACCCTTTTTTATCGGGATTAAGGTTGATACACAAAATTGTTTACAGACCCGGGTCACCTTATTTAATTTGGTAGCTCTTTTTAAGAGTATCATATTATAATTCTTTTATATTTGTACAAAGTATAAAACATAGTTTATCGTTTATTGGCTAGCTTTCAAATCCATAGTAAATACAGATCCACTTGGTATATTATCCGTTACACTTATTTCGCCACCATGGGCCTTAACTATAATCCTACAAAGATATAAGCCTAGACCTATACTCCTCTTGCTATCGATGATTTTGTTATTAGCCGAATAGAATTTTTGGAATATTCTTTTCTTATCGGCATCTTCAATTCCTTTTCCATTATCTGCCACTTGGATTATGACTTTGTCTGCATCTTGGTAGGCTCTTATATTGATACTTGACCCTTCAAAAGTATATTTTATAGCATTATCTACAAGGTTTATGATGACTTGTATTATTAACCTCACATCCATATCAGCCATTAGGTAGTCATCATCTATATCAACAGTTATATTGTGATTTTTTTTATCTCTGCTTACATGCTTTAGGGCATCTTCTATGACTTCTTCAACCATTTGTGGCTCTATTTTTAGTTTGCTTTTACCTTCTTCAACTCTAGTTACTGAAAGTAAATTTTCTATAAGATTCAGTAGCCACTGTGAATCATCATAAATATCTCTATATAGCCCTAATTTCATTGTTTCTGTTAAGTTTTCCGAATTATTAAGTAGTATATCAGAATTACCATAAATAGTAGTTAGGGGCGTTCTTAAGTCATGGGAGATTGATCTTAAAAGATTTGTTTTCAATTGCTCATCTTTTATTCTCAAATTAGCTTCGTTTTTATCTTTTAAAATTTTTTCTTTCTCTAAAGCCAAAGACATATATCCAAGGATTGCTAGTAAAATTTTATTTTCTACGGAATCTAGCCTATCTTTACCCAAATGTATACCTATAACCCCATACACACTTGTATTAAATCTTATTGCATAATATAAGTACTTGGCATATGGCAAATATTCTGTGCCAGCACCTGCACTTTTGTTTTTGGCAAATACCCACTTTACTATTTCTAATTCTTTGAGAAATTCTTTATCAGCATCCCTAAAATCATCTTTGAAAATTAGTGGATCCTGAATTTCCCCATCTACTATATCGTAATAAACTATATTTCTATTTAGTAGGTTTGATAATTGATTACAGCCTGTTTCTATGATTTCGTGTTTGGATATTTTAGTCTGTAAAAGTTGATTTGTTTCTAACAAAAGCTTTGTTATATATGTCATATTTGATGAGTTCTTTGCATTTTTTCTTATCTTGCTTGCTAGCTTACTTGTCAAAAATGATACTATTAATAAGACTAAAAAAGTAATAATATATTCAGGATTAGATACTGATAAACTTAAAGTTGGCTTAGTAAAACAATAATTAAAGGCTAATACGCATATTACAGATGAAATAAAACTCACTAATTCATCATAAGTTACAAGGGCAATAAAAAATACACCTAGTATATAGATCATTATTATATTTGCATCACTGTAGCCAAAATCATAAAATATATAACCTATTAGAGTGCTGATTGCTAGTATAATAAAAGCAATTAACAAATCTTTTGATATATTTTTGTTTTCTTTAAATCCATAAGTTTTGACCTTATCATTTATTGGAACAGCGTAAATATCTATTCTGTCAGATTTTTTTACCACTTGATCATATATGCTGGTATTTAAAGATAATAGCTTAAAATCATTTCGGTTTTTTCCTATTACAATTTTTTTTACTTTATATAGTTTTGCAAAGTTTACTATTTGGCTTGCTATATCGTCATCATATATAATCTCAACCATGGCCCCCATGTTTTCCGCTAGACTTAAATTGTCTTGTAGGTAGTCATTGTCCTTTTTTTCCTGAAACTTATCTCTATCAGATACATATAGAGCAATTAGTTTAGCTTTTTCATTTTGAGCCATCTCATTGGCTTCTTTTATTACCTGACTATTAGATTGGGATTCAGATATACATACTAATATCAAATTTCTATCAATTAAATCCATTTATTTCATCTTCCCCTGATTTATTGATTCTAATCATCTTGTAGCCAACTCCAACATGAGTTTGGATATACTTATCGTCAGTTAATTTTTCAATCTTTTTTCTAAGAGAAGTCATATACACTCTCAAAGAAGAGAGATCAGATGCTAGGTAATTGACCCAAATGTTTTTTAGGATGTATTGATGTGTGAGAACCTTGCCAACATTTTCTGCTAATAAACATAATAAACTATATTCTATTGGCATTAAATGTATTTCTTCACCTTTAATAAATACGCTTCTCGAAGGATAATCTATTCTTATATCTCCATTTTCAAATGAAATTTTGTCTTCAACACTATTATTTTCAGCATAGTTTATTCTTCTTAAGGTTGACCTAACTCTTGCAAGAAGTTCATCAACATTAAATGGCTTGGTCAAAAAATCATCTGCCCCTGCGTCCAAGGCTTCTATTTTATCTTCATCATGGGTCCTAGCGCTAATTACTATAATTGGAGTAGTCGAAAAATCTCTGAATTTTTTTATTATTTCTATTCCATCAATGTCAGGCAAACCCAAGTCAATAAAAACTATGTCATATTTATTTGAAGTCATTAGCTGTAGAGCATTTTTACCATCAATCGCTAGGTCATATTCATAATCATTTATCTGCAATGTTGTTGATATCAAGTTTCTCACAGCTCTGTCATCTTCTACCACTAATATCTTTATATTTTCATTCATATTTACTTACCTTCTTAAAGCATACTTTGTGAAAAAATAATTTTAGGCCCCAAGATATGATCTCATGGGACCTTTATCAATTTTGTAATATTTATTTGTTCATTTCACTAATCAAATCTATATTTAATTCCAATACATTTACTCTTTGTTCACCAAAGATTCCTAATATTTTTTCTTTTGTGTTTTTCTTGATTAATTGTTCTATACTTTCCTTAGAAAGTCCAGTATTTTTTGCTATCCTATCAACTTGTAACTCGGCTGCCTTTAGGGAAATATGAGGATCAAGCCCTGAAGCAGATTGACTGATGATATCTTCTGGAATATCCTCTTTTGATACAGTTGGGTTTTCTTTCAAAAACTTATCAACATCCTTATCAATTCTCTTTTTTAAATCAGGATTACTTACCGCGAAGTTTTCACTACCAGAGGCTAGAGACCCAGATTTTCCTCTATAAACATTGTAGTTGACAGCTGATGGTCTGCCATGAAATAATTTTGGATCGGTAAAATCTTGGCCTATTAATTCAGATCCAACTACTTCATTATCTACTTTTATTAAACTACCATTTGCTTGTTTTGGGAAGATTAATTGAGCTATTCCCGTCATAAAAAGTGGATAAATTATACCACATACTATAAATGCAAATATTGTTAAATAAAATGCACTTTTATATTTTTTTATAAATTTCATTTAGTCTCCTTCATATTCCTAATACACCAAGTAAAGGAAATACTAATATATCTATTAGTTTTATACCCATAAAAGGACAAATTACACCACCAAGTCCGTAAATCAACATATTCTTTCCTAACATTTTTGAAGCTGACATCGGTTCATATTTAACACCCTTCATTGCCAAAGGAATTAGACAAGGAATAATAATTGCATTAAATATTAGTGCTGAAATAATAGCACTTGATGGACTATTCAATCCCATAATGTTCAATACTTTCATTTGAGGTATAGCAAGAGTAAATATAGCTGGTATTATAGCAAAATATTTGGCAATATCATTAGCAATAGAAAATGTTGTCAAAGAACCTCTTGTTATAAGTAGCTGTTTACCAATCTCTATAACTTCCAATATTTTGGTTGGATCTGAATCCAAATCAACCATGTTTGCTGCTTCTTTTGCTGAACTTGTACCACTGTTCATAGCAATACCAACATCAGCTTGAGCCAAGGCTGGAGCATCGTTGGTTCCATCTCCTGTCATGGCTACAATTTTACCTAGGGCTTGTTCTTTCTTTATGGATTCTATCTTATCCTCAGGTTTACATTCTGCTATATAGCCGTCAACACCAGCTTCTGCTGCAATTGTAGCTGCAGTAAGAGGGTTATCTCCAGTACACATTATGGTCTTTATCCCTATTTTTCTAAGTCCTTCAAACCTTTGTCTAAGTCCTGGCTTAACCGTATCTTTCAAATAGATAATTCCATAAATTACATTATCTACACAAACGACTAGTGGAGTACCCCCTAATTTTGAAATACTTTCTACTTTTGCTTGTAGGTCGCTTGGTACATCTCCACCTCTTTCAGTAATAAACTTTATTATCGCTTCCCCAGATCCCTTGCGTATCATGACACCGTTTTTTAAATCGATCCCACTCATCTTGCTTGCTGCAGTAAATTCTACAAAAGACGCATCTTCGTAATCTGCTGGATTAACTTTAGAACCCAATTTTTTTGCAAGTTCGACTGTAGATTTACCTTCAGGGGTGTCATCTTTTAGTGATGATATCATGGCATATTCTATTAAATCTGATTTGTCGATTCCATCGACATTTATAAAATCACTAGCTAACCTATTTCCAAAGGTTATTGTTCCTGTTTTGTCTAGAATCATTGTATCAACATCACCACAAGCTTCTACAGCCTTGCCTGACATTGCTATGACATTGAATCTAGTAACCCTATCCATACCAGCTATACCGATTGCGCTAAGTAATGCACCAATTGTAGTAGGGATTAGGCAAACCATTAAAGCTATCAATGTAGAAACTGAAATTTTTACATTAGAATAGTTAGCTATTGGATATAGGGTTATGATAACTATCAAAAATATAATAGTTAAGGAAACCAACAAGGTATTTAGAGCAATCTCATTTGGTGTTTTTTGTCTAGAGGCTCCTTCTACAAGAGATATCATCTTATCCAAAAATGATTCACCAGGATCTGAGCTTATACGAACTTTAATCCAGTCTGATACAACAAGTGTACCTCCCGTCACTGAAGAAAAATCTCCTCCACTTTCTTTAGTTACTGGTGCGGATTCACCAGTGATTGCAGATTCATCAATACTTGCTATACCTTCAATTATTTCACCGTCATTAGGGATTATTTCGCCTACTTTTACTAAAACTACGTCTCCTTTTTTTAGGTCATTACTAGAGATTTCAATTTCTTTTCCATCATCTAAAATTTTTCTAGCCTTAGTATCCTTTTTTGTTTTTTTCAATGTCTCTGCTTGTGCCTTTCCCCTACCTTCAGCTACGGATTCGGCGAAATTTGCAAATAGTAAAGTTATAAACAAAATAATGGAAACAAGCATATTGTATTTACTTGCATTGTCGCTTCCATCATTTATCAAATTTGGGAAAAAAGCAAGTAATAGACAAATTATAAATCCAATTTCTACTACAAACATTACAGGGTTTTTTATCATATACTTAGGATTTAATTTTAAGAATGCCCCTTTAATAGAAGTCTTCATTATATCTTTACTTACAAATTTTGTTTTCTTATTAACCATATTTCCTCCTATAGTACCAACCATTCTGCTATTGGTCCTAAAGCTAGTACTGGCAAAAATGTTAGTGCTGCAAATATATAAACAATTATTACTAAAATAATTGAAAAAGTTAAGTTATTAGTTTTTAATGTTCCAGCAGTTTCATTGATATCTATTTTTTTAGAAAGATTTCCTGCTATTGCTAGCTGGATAATAATAGCTAAATATCTTCCAAAAAACATTACTAATCCACAAGTTATATTCCAAAAGATTGTATTGTCAGCCAAACCTTCAAAACCAGAGCCATTATTCGCTGCTGATGAAGAATATTCGTATAGTATTTGACTTAGTCCGTGGAATCCTGGATTAGTAATACCCTCAAGTCCAGGATTTATACTAACTGCTAGTGCAGAAAAACCTAGAATCAAAAGTGGGTGAATGATAATTGATAAAGCTGCAAGTTTCATCTCATTACCTTCAATTTTTTTACCTAGATATTCCGGTGTCTTACCAATCATAAGACCGCATATAAATACTGCTAAGATAGCATAGATTAACATATTCATAAGTCCTACACCTGCTCCACCAAATACAACATTTAACATCATGTGAAGCAAAGGAACTAGGCCACCCAAAGGTGTAAGTGTATCATGCATATTGTTAACAGTTCCAGTAGTAAATGACGTTGTAACTGTTGTAAATAATGAAGATTGGGCAATGCCAAAACGCATCTCTTTTCCTTCCATATTTCCCATATTGTGAGATATTCCAGAAAGACTTGCCCCGTTTACACCATTAAGCTCATTATGATAACAAATACCCAAGCCTATTACAAATAATATGGACATGGCAATAAATATTGACTGGCCTTCTTTGCCCAGCCAAACTTTCTTAGCCATAGCTTTATCTGTGTGCTCTGGTATTTGTTTATTTTCACTTGCTGATTTTTTAATAAACTTATCATGTGCCATCTTTCCAAAAATGAAAACACATGATCCTGGCAATAACATCATAGAAATTAATTCTATAATATTTGAAATAATATTAGGGTTTTCAAAAGGAGTTGATGAGTTGGCTCCGAAAAATCCTCCACCATTAGTACCCAAATGTTTAATTGCTTCCAAAGCAGCTACAGGACCAGCACCAAGTTCTTGGTTTTTGCCCTCAATAGTTTTAATTAAAATATTAGAATTAAAGTTTTGGATAACTCCTTGAGACACCAATAATAATCCAACAATAATAGATGCTGGTAATAAAAATCTTGTTATGATTTTTATAAAATCTACAAAAAAGTTTCCCATCTTCTCTCCAAGTATTCCTCTTATCATTGCTACGCAAGCTGCATATCCACTAGCTGCTGAAGTGAACATCATCATAATAATCACAAACATTTGAGAAAAATATGACAAGCCTGATTCACCAGCATAGTGTTGCAAGTTAGTATTAGTCATAAAAGAAATAATTGTATTAAAAGCTAAAGTTTCCTCCATAGAGCCTATTTTATTTGGATTAAATATCCCTATAGATTGAATTCTAAGAACTAGATATGAAAGTAGAGCCAAACACGCATTTAAAAGAATCAATGACAATGCATATTCTTTCCAGTCCATATCACTTTTTTCAATCTTTAAAATTTTAAAAATTCCTGAATCCACTTTATCAAATAAAGGATCAGCGAATGTTTTTTTATTGTTAGTCATTTTATATAAGTAATTTCCACATGGAAATATAATGACTAAGAATATTAGTAATGTTAATAATATTTGTAACATAATCTCTCCTACTTACACAATTTTCTTACGAAAATATATATTTTTTATTTGTGCCATATATTCCTAAATTTTCCAAATTTTTACTAGCAGGTTCATAGCAAGGGTCTAATGCCCAAGCAGCCCTGAAGTGTTTCATAGCCAATTCATGGTTTCCTCTTATTTCCATCAAAATACCTAGCAAATTGTGAGGAACTGGACTATGTGGATATTCTTTCATTTTATCTTTTACCAATTCTAAACATTCGTCAAGGTTTCCCCAATCAATTTTTAATTTTATTAAGGAACAAAAATCATTCAAACAATTATTAAAATCACATTTATTTAAATTCATAATTTCCTTCATACTTATCTCCCAAAACTATATTTAAAATTTCTCAGGGTTAATCAGTGCATAAAACAAATAGCATAAAACCCCTAAAATAACAATTAATAATAGTAACATATAAACCTCCACAATAATTAATTACTTGTAATTTTTTTATCTATCCAATGGACAAATAATTTTAATATTAAAAATGAAATGATAATTATAGCTATCATAATAAGGTCTAACATTAATCACTCCTCCTATTCTTTAACTATATGTGTAATATACCAACTTTTACCTTAAAATAGTTTTAAAATATACACCATAGACATTAAAATTGTATTAAAATCCACTGATTTTGCCTTTTTTTTTAATATATATAGTAAAATAAAATCAGAAATAAATAAAGAAGGATAATTTTATGGAAAAAAAAGGTGAATTGACAATCTTCTTCGGATACTGTGCAGGTGTCGGCAAGACATACAATATGCTAGAAGTTGCCCACGAAAAGTACCTAGAAGGCATAGATGTGGTTGTTGGTTATGTAGAACTTCATGATAGAAAAGATACTCTAGCATTAATGAATGGTCTAGATATAATAGACTATAAAAAAATAAACTATAAAGATCATATTTTTAATGAACTGGATATAGATAAGGCCCTAGATAGAAAACCTGACATCATATTAGTAGATGAGCTTGCCCATACCAATGCACCAGGCAGTAGACATAAAAAAAGATACCAAGATGTAGAGGAATTACTTAGAGCAGGCATTGATGTATACACAACATTAAATGTCCAACACCTAGAGAGCCTTCATGATATAGTAGAATCAATTACTAATATAAAAGTCAATGAACGTATACCTGATTATGTTTTTGATAATGCTGACCATATAAAAATAATAGATATTGAAGTAGAACAATTAATTGAAAGATTAAAGGAAGGAAAAATATATAATTATTCCCAGTCTAAAAAAGCCCTAGATAATTTTTTTACTATAGATAATCTTATCTCGCTTAGGGAAATAGCTTTAAGAAGATATGCTGATAAAATAAATTTATATACTGACGAAAAAAATAAACCATTTTTAAAAGAACATATACTAGTGTGTCTTGGCCCATCACCTACTAACCAAAAAGTAATCAGAACTGCTTATAGGATGGCTAACTCTTTCCATGCAGAGTTTAGTGCCCTATATGTAGAAACATCTGAAAGCAAAAATTTTTCTAATACAGAAAAAAATAACTTACAAAAAAATATAGACTTGGCTAAACATCTAAAAGCTAATATCGTTTCTTCTTATGGTGATGATATATCATTTCAAATTAGCCAATATGCAAAACTTAGTGGAGTATCAAAGCTTGTCTTGGGAAGATCCTCACAGAAAATATCATTTTTGAATAAAACAACTATAATTGATGAGATTACTAAGGATGCTCCAAATCTTGATATATTCATAATCCCTGATGCTAACAGTGAGTATAAGAAAAAAAATATAAGGCTAGATGAATTTGTGCATTTTGATAGAGAAGATCTGATAGTAACTTTGCTCATACTGTTAGCTACAACTGTACTATCTTATGCCTTATTTATTTTTGATTTTAATACAACTAACATAGTTTTGCTTTATACTCTATCATCCTGCATAGTTGGATACACAACAAAACACCCTATATACAATATGCTTGCTCTCTTGCTAAATATCCTTATTATAGATTTTATATTTATACCACCCTATTATTCTTTGAGGATTTACTCAAAAGAGTATCTGATGATATTTATAATAATGATCATAGTTTCTTTTTTCATTAGCCTAATGCAAAATAGACTAAAAAAGGAAAATATACTAACAACTCAGCAGTCACACAGCTTAGAGGTTCTGCTTAAAACAAGCCAGAGATTGCAGCTAAGCAAAAACTATGATGAAGTAATGTATGAAACCTGCTATCAACTACATAAGCTCCTAAACAAGGTAATAATATTTTATCCTGTTTTCAAAAGCTCGCTTTTGTCGCCAATAATTTATAACCCAAAAAACGTCGCAAATATGAAAGAAATATATTTGCAAGACTCCGAGAAAACTGTAGCAAAATGGGTATTTTTAAATAATGATAGTGCTGGTGCAGGCACAAATACTCTAACTAATGCTAATGGCTTATATTTTGCCATTAGAAAAAATAGTGCAGTCTATGGCGTTGTCGGCATAGATATGTCAGATAAAAGTATCGGTAGTCAATTGTCAGTAAATGATAAATCTCTGCTTATAGCCATGCTAAACGAGATCGCTCTGGCAATTGATTCATTGGAAAATAAGTCTTGCTATATAAACCTTAATAAAATTTAATATTATAACTTCATAATTTTTCTATTGAATACTTTGCTATATTATGGGGGTTTTTTTATGTCCGAACTAATGAACAAATAATAAAGTATTAAGATCATTTCATAATCAATATATAAATGGGCAAATCATAGCCACCCGTAAAACGGGTGGTTTGATCACGGGCTATAAGCCCGAGTGATACCAACCAGCGTCTCAAGGCGCTGGTTTTCACTTTGTTCAAACCTTATTGTTTTTGCCTCTTTAGCCAGCCCTGAAAGGGCTTCATTCATCTTCTTTTGAATGGATCTTCGTATTCTTTTACACTCAATTTATCCATTGCTATGTCGTGTTGCTCTTGCTCTCTTATATACTTTGCTATTGTTTGTTCATTCAATCCTACTGTACTTACATAATATCCCTCTGCCCAAAAATGTCTATTTCCAAATTTGTATTTTAGGTTTGCATGCTTGTCAAACATCATTAGTGCACTTTTCCCATTCAAGTATCCCATGAAACTTGACACTGATATTTTTGGAGGAATACTAACTAACATATGCACATGATCTGGCATTAAATGTCCTTCTATTATTTCTACTCCTTTGTATTTACATAACATCCTAAATATTTCTCCCAAACTATCTCGGTATTGATTAAATACTATTTTTCGTCTATACTTTGGTGTAAAGACAATATGATATTTACACATCCATTTTGTATGTGATAATGAATTTGCCTTTTGTGCCATATTAATCACCTCTTATTATTTTAGGTCTGAACAACTCTATTATAATACTGAGGTGATTTTTGGTATAACCTATTGTTGCCTACCCGCATAGCGGGTAGTTTTATGTTTCGCACGCGTTGCGTGCTCAACTGACTAAAGTCACAAATCAAAACTACCAGCTCAGCTGGTAGTTTTAATTATAATATAAAAAGATGTATACAATGGTTATTTTAAATAAGATTTCATTTTCAAATGAGGAAGTTGTTTATGAATATTATCCGGAAGGAAAAACTGAATTTCTGGGTGTAATCCAGGATTTTAAATTATGGAACAATTGAATATGCAATTACAGATAAGAGAGTTTACATCAGCCAGGGATTTTTTGGTAGAGATGTAAATAATTATGAGCACAGAGAGCTTACAAACTTGAAAGTAGATGTAAATTTTATGGAAAACATCAAGGGACTTGGCACAATTATCCTAGTTTATAATGACGAAGGGGGAAATTCATCTTACAGCTTTAAGGCTGACGCAAATAAATTTATTTCCATAGAAGACCCTACGATGTCTACAAACTTCTTAAAAAAGTATCTCTTGATGTTGCAACAGACCAAGCCTATCCTAACGCCTATAGACCAAAAGAGAATGAAGGCTACAACACAAAATATAAAAGATAAATAAAAGGCAACAAAATGGTCACTGAGAAAATTTTCATGTCAGAATTTTTATCGGTGACTTCTGATTAATGAGGGAAATTTCTGTAATATTTTATTTTAATAGAGCCTTCTTTGCCTTATTTTTTAATAAATAAGAATAAATAATAAGTTATAAGAAAGAGTTGACAGGTGATGCGTATCCTATGTTACCTTCTAAATATTCTTTTACTATTTTTAGTTTGAATTCTAAATTGTATTGTGACATTAAAAAACTGACCTCTTTAAGTTGGTTTTTAAGTCCAACTTTTGGGGGTCATTTCACTGCGCCGGTGGTTTTTATTATTAGCTAGATGTATTTTGGCGTTTATATAGAATCTTTATAAATATTATTAGTTTTTGTCCGGTACTGGGATTGGGACGGGACTAAAAATTTGAAACCGTCCTATAATTAGGTGGATTTAGTGATACTCTAAAAAAAAGAATTTAGTATTTTGAATGGATTGGGATGTATCGTACCTTTGGAAAAGAAGAATGGGAATAGTCGCAAAATTTTCTAAAATGCCTTAATTACAAGCTATAGAGAGAATAAAAAATGGCTACTGGTACTCAAATGGTACTGGAAGTAAAAAAGAATAAATTGAATAATAGTTCCAAGTGGTTTACATTTGGATAAAAAATTAGATCATAACTTAAGTGTTATGGTCTTTTTTATTTGATAGGTTGTACAATTAAAAGCGACATCTAGTATAAAATAAATTTAAAAAATCAACTAAAAATATACTCAACATATGAAGAAAAAGAAATTTATATTATAGACCTAGAACAATTTAGAGATTTACAATGGTCACTTTCAAATGCAACAAATAATATAAACCAGACCGTAAAAGCAACTAATACAACGGGAGTCATTTATAAGAAAGATATAGATTATATGAGAGAAAAAATAGAGAAAATATCCAAGGAGTTGTGGGATGTGCATTCACTATTATTAAGGAGGGAATGAAAAAATGTAGAAATTATGATAATATTTAAACTTCTAGTTCAATAATTAAAGTTTTATAATATTACGATATGCTCTATTTCTATAGGAGTGTATAGATATTTAAATGCAAAAAATGTATCAACCCTTACCCTTATGTCAGGATTTAGGTTGATACACAAAATTATTTACAGCCCCCAGTTAAATATAGACAATCAAGATTAACTAGTAATTATCATTTAATCTTAAATTAGTGCGTTCGATTTTAAATTGTACAAATAAGTGTTGACAATCCAAGGTGTAAAAGTTCGAGGCAAGTTGACCCGATGTGTAGAGGGGCAATAAATTGAAAGTTATTTATTATCAATCTCAAAATTTTTTTTTTAGCATTTCCAGACTTTGATAAACGATTTCATATTGTTCATCTGTCCATTCTGATGTCAACTTCTGATTAAATTCTTTTAATGCTCTACTTAAAGGTTCATATTTTAATCGTCCTCTTTCTGTAAGATGTATTTTTTTGTTTCTTTTATCTTTAGGGTCTGTTTCTCGTGTGATATATCCTTTTTGCTCTAATGATTTAACCATTCGAGCCGTACCAGCCTTATCTACTTTCACAAGCTTTGTTAATTGATCCTGAGTCAATCCATCCTGTTTTGTAAGTGCCATGAAATAAGGCTCTTCTCCGACACTTATGTCAAATGGAACAACTACATTTTTTAATTCTTGCTGAATACATCTCGATAAATAAGTTATAAGTTTTCCGATACTTTTCTCCACTTTATGCCTCTTTTCTTCTTAAAACTTTGTCCAATATCACATTCCAAAAAATACTCGAAAAATATCCTAATACAACATTAATAGGAAATGAGGAAAAATATATTTTCCAGAAATTCTCATCATATCCCTTCATTCTTAACAATCCGCTTACAGACATAATTGTAGTAAAATATATCGCTGGAATTATTGATGAAAGAACTAAAAAAACAATATATGATTTTCCAGTATATAGTTTCTCTGTTACTTTTGCACCTATAAGTCCAGCCGGAAAAATCAAAGATGCTATACTTGCAACTATAGATTGCAATAACATCATTAAAAGTATAGACGGAAAAACAATTTTTCCAGTATTCATCTGAGACATAATGCAACTCATTGTACTCCCCATCAATATAGGGAAAATATAACGTTTATATTTCATTACTCTTACATCACTTTTCATAATAAGTGAAGTATACCGCAAATTAGTTGATGCGTCAACTAATTTGTTTTTAAGTTTATATCTCTTAAAATAATATTTTAGTGGTGAATTTCGTAGTAAATACTGTTTCTATAAATTTTTCCTTTCAAAGGGTAGCTGGCGGCAGCCAGCGCAGGGGAAGCGTAGCGTCCTCTTTTTGATTTGGAACAGACCATGACTGCGGAAAATCACAGCCTTCTGGCGAGGAGTCTTCGGTCTTTTTTTTATTTTACTTACATATTTTTATTTGTGTAAATCTCTTGTATTTTATTATTAATAGATATATATTTGACCTATCTAGGAGGTATTATGAAAAATTTTTGGTCTTATGACATAGATGATGCATTAAAGGAATTAAAGTCTAGCCGTGATGGTTTAACTAGTCAAGAGGCTGCCGAGAGGATTGAAACTTATGGTAAGAATGTTTTTGATGAGAAGAAGGCTTCTTCTAACTTCATGATATTTTTATCTCAATTCAAAAGTCCTATTACTTTGATTCTTATCTTTGCTGCTATCTTGTCAATTTTTTTGAAGGATTATTCTGATGGCATCATTATTTTAATTATAATTTTGATTTCTTCTCTCTTGAGTTATCTTCATGAGAGCAAGGCAAAGGACGCTGTGAAGAAACTCCTTTCTTCTGTTAGTGTTACGTCATCAGTTTTAAGAGATGGAAGTTTTAAAGAGTTAGACAATGCTGATCTAACTCTTGGTGACATAATTAAGGTTAAAACTGGCGACATGATCCCTGCTGATTGTTTGCTTATTGAAAGTAACTCTCTTACAACTGATGAGTCAAGCTTGACTGGGGAGACCTTCCCTGTTGAAAAGTCATGCGGAAAATTAGATGCAAGCACAGGTCTTTCTGCTAGAAAAAATTCTCTTTGGATGGGGACTCATCTTATTAGTGGGTCTGGCAAGGCTCTAATTGTCAACTTGGCAAAGGACACTGAGTTTGGAAAAATTACAAATTCTCTTAGTCAAAGAGATTCTGATACAGACTTCGAAAAGGGTATTAAAAATTTTGGGAATTTAATTTTACACGTTACGACTCTCTTAATTGGTTTAATTTTCTTGTTTAATATTGTTTTAAATAAGTCTTTTTTGGAATCCTTCATGTTTGCCCTTGCCCTATCTGTTGGTCTAACTCCACAAATGTTGCCAGCTATTATTAGCGTCAACTTGTCACAGGGTGCCAAGAGGATGTCTGAGCAAGGCGTTATTGTGAAGAAGTTAAACTCCATTGAAAATTTTGGTTCCATGACAGTTATGTGTTCTGACAAAACTGGAACTATTACTCAAGGAAAAGTTAAACTCCACTCTAGCCTTAACTTTGCTGGAGAAAATTCTGAAGAATTAAAAAAATTTGCAGGTCTTAATTCATACTTTCAAGAGGGCTATGCAAATCCAATTGATGAGGCTATCTTAAGTGACAAGTCAGAGGATTTTTCTGCCTACAAAAAACTTTTTGAAATTCCCTACTCTTTTGAAAATAAACTCTTGAGTGTCATTGTGAAAACAAATGATGATTTTTCAAACAAAAATTTAATGGTCACTAAGGGGGCCTTTGAAAGCATCCTTAAGATTTGCAAGACTTATGAAGGAAGTGATGGTTCTATTAGATCAATTGATGATGTCATCCCTAGTTTAAAAAATTCTTTCAATAAGTATTCAAGTCAAGGCTATAGGGTCCTAGGTCTTTCCTACAAATTTTTAGATGACTCTTGCGACCCTGAAAAAGAAGCTGCCCAAGATATGATCTTCAAAGGTTTCTTGCTCTTCATTGACCCTTTAAAGGAAGATATAAGGGACGTCGTTAGCCATATGAATAAGCTTGGCGTTGCCTTAAAGATGATAACTGGAGACAACCAAGAGATTGCAAAAAATATTGGCAGTCAAATTGGACTTAATCCCGAAAAAATTTTGCTTGGAGAGGATTTAAGCTCTTATTCCATAAGTCAACTTAACAAAAAAGTTTTAGATATTGATATATTTGCTGAAATAAGTCCTAATCAAAAGGAAAAAATCATTAGGTCTTATAAGGAAGCTGGAGAAATTGTTGGCTACATGGGTGATGGCATCAATGATGCTCCTGCCATAAAGGTAGCTGACGTTGGCATATCTGTTGACACTGCTGCTGACACAGCAAAGGATGCAGCTTCGATTGTTCTTTTGCAAAACAGTCTCACTGTCCTCTTGTCTGGCATCAAGGAAGGAAGAAGGACCTTCATCAACACCTTGAAGTATATCTTTGTCGCTACAAGTGCCAACTTTGGAAATATGTTTTCTATGGCAGGCGCAAGTCTCTTCTTAAAGTTTTTGCCCCTATTGCCTAAGCAAATTCTTCTTACAAACTTGTTAACTGACTTTCCTTCTTTGCAAATTGCATCGGACTCTGTTGATGAGGATTGGTTAAAGAATCCTGTTAAGTGGGACATGAAATTCATTAAGAGGTTCATGGTTGTTTTTGGAATTATATCCTCCCTATTTGACTACGTGACCTTCTTTGTTTTAATTTATATTTTCAAGGCAAAGGAAAGCTACTTCCAAACAGGCTGGATGTTAGAATCTGTTATCTCAGCTATGGTGGTTATGTTAATCGTCAGGACTGCAAGACCAATTTTTAAAAGCAAACCTTCCAAAAAATTAATCCTCGCTATAGTCTGTGTCGGCATCCTATTAGTTGGAATAATTTACAGTCCAATTAACTCCTATCTTGGTTTAGTTGACCTTCCTATCAAGGCTCTACTTGCCATGTTTTTAATCTCCTTCGTCTATGCCTTGGTGGCAGAAGCGTTGAAAAAAGAATTTTATAAACGCAACTCCTTTTCAAGAAAATAAATTTAAAGAAAACAATCTTAATAGCTTAGAAAAATTCAGGTCGAGTTAACTCGGCCTTTTTTATTTTCAAATTTTAAATTTTTGTTCTCTCTCGCTTGTTTTAAATTTATTATGATATCCCTCTTCTTCCTTTCTTATAAGTCCCTTTCAATTGACAACTGGGCTAAATAATTGTATAATCGAAAAAATTACTTTTAACATTTTTACTTATATTTATAAGCTTGTTTTGTAAATTTATTTTTCAATTCAAAATTTTATTATTAAGTAGTTTTGATTAAATAATTTTTATTAACTCAAAAATTTTTATCGTGTTAAAGGTTTTTCTTAATTTTACAAAAAGGAGAAAGAGATGAAAGTCGCAAAATTTGGTGGCAGTTCACTTGCCGATGCTCGTCAACTGAAAAAAGTTAAGGATATTGTACTGGAAGATGAGGCTAGAAAGTACATAGTAGTTTCTGCGCCTGGAAAAGGAGTTAACAACAATCACAAGGTCACTGACCTTCTAGCAATGTGTCACGAATTAAGTGCCCACGAATTAAATTTTAATGAAGTTTACAAGATCATCGAGAATGTTTATAAGAATATTGTTGATGATCTTGTTTTGGATATAGACATTGATAAGATTCTTGCTGAAGTCAAGGATGAGATTACTAATGGGGCAAGCTACGACTTCGTAATAAGCCGTGGCGAGTTTATAAGTGCCCAAGTCCTTGCAGCCTATCTTGGCTTTGACTTTGTAGATGCAAGAGACTTGATTGCCTTTACCAATGGGGTCTTGGACCTTCCGAAGTCAGAGGAAAAGATTAGAAAAATTCTAACTCAACATGAAAAGGCTGTTGTCCCTGGCTTCTATGGAGAAAAGGAAGACGGCAAGGTCAAAACTTTTTCTCGTGGTGGGTCTGATGTGACAGGTTCTGTCATTGCCTCTGCCCTTGATGCTGAGATGTATGAAAACTTTACTGATGTGTCTGGCTTCTTAGTTGCCGACCCAAAAATCGTCAAGAACCCATCCCCTATTGGAACTATCACTTACAAGGAGTTGAGGGAGCTTTCCTACATGGGAGCCAAGGTCCTTCACGAAGAGGCCATCTTCCCACTTAGGGACAAGAACATTCCAATCAATATAAAAAATACTAATGCACCACATGAAGAAGGAACTTTGATTCTTTCTCAATGTGACATAAAAAATAAAAATATTTTAACTGGTATCTCGGGCAAAAAAGATTTCACTGTTATAAATCTTGAGAAGGTAAATATGAATAGCGAAAAGGACTTTTTCAGGAAGCTCACTACAGTTTTCGAGTCCAACGATATTTCCATTGAACACATGCCTTCAAGCATTGATTCAGTTTCTGTCCTTGTTGCAGATTCTTACATCACACCAAAGCTAAACAAGGTTCTTGAAGAACTAAAGATTTATTTAAACGTGGACAACATTTCTTGGGAAAGGGACATCTCCCTCATTGCCGTTGTTGGACGTGGCATGATCAATGAAAAGGGTGTGTCCTCTAGGACTTTCACTGCCCTTGCCAAAGAAGGAATTAATATTAAGATGATTAGTCAGGGTTCCAGCGAAATCAATATTATTATTGGTGTGGAAACTCAGGATTTTGAAAAAGCAATTCGCGCAATTTATAGAGAATTTTATAAGGAGGACTAAAGATGAAAGTTAATGTAGCAGTTGTAGGTGCAACTGGACTTGTTGGAAGCATGATGTTAAAGGTTTTAAGTGAAGAAAATTTCCCAATAGACAATTTATACTTGTTTAGCTCCAAGAAATCAGCTGGCAAAAAAATTGAATATTGTGGTAAGGAATACACTGTTGAGGAATTAAAGGAAGATTCCTTTGAAGGAAGAGACATTAAGATCGCCCTATTCTCTGCTGGCGGTGCTGTTAGTGAAAAGTTTGCTCCTATAGCTGCCAAGGCTGGAGTAACTGTTGTTGACAACTCCTCTGCCTTTAGGATGGACCCAGAGGTTCCCCTAGTTGTTCCAGAAATCAATCCTGAAGATATTAAAATGAACAAGGGAATCATTGCAAATCCAAATTGTTCAACTATCCAATCTGTACTTCCCCTTAAGCCAATTCACGACAAGTACAAGATCAAGAGGGTAATTTATTCTACTTACCAATCAGTTTCTGGATCTGGCATAAAGGGAATTTCTGACTTGGAAGAAGGAACACAACTTGCTTACAAGTATCCAATTAAGAATAACTGCATCCCACAAATTGATGTCTTCTTAGACAATGGCTACTCCAAGGAGGAAATGAAGATGATTAACGAAACTAAAAAAATTCTTCACGACGACTCTATCCTTGTTACTGCCACAACAGTTCGTGTGCCAGTTAAGTTCTCCCACTCAATTTCCATTAACGTTGAAGTGGAAAAACCTTTCGAGGTGGAAGATGTGAAAAAAATCATCGGCGACTACCCTGGCATGGTCCTTCAAGATGATCTTGCCAATGAAGTTTACCCAATGCCCCTAATGGCAGCCGACAAGAATGAAGTTTTTGTTGGCAGAATTAGACGTGACTTCACTGTAGAAAATGGTCTAAACCTATGGTCTTGTGCCGACAACATCAGGAAGGGAGCTGCAACTAACGCAGTGCAAATTGCGGAAAAAGTCTTGGAGGTTTAAGTTGAAAATTGCAATAATGGGCTTTGGCACTGTGGGAACAGGTGTCGAAGAAATTTTATACAAAAAAAGAGATGCCCTTTTAAAAAATGATTTTGATATAAAAATTGAAAAAGTTTTAATTAGAAATAAAAATAAAAAAAGGTCTCCACTAGATGGCGACCTTGCTTTCACAGATGATTTTGATGAAATTTTAAATTCTGATGTGGACACAGTTATTGATGTGACATCAAGTCTTGAAGAAACTTACGAAAGAATTGTAAAGCTAATGAAGGTTGGCAAAAATATTGTCACTGCCAACAAGGCTGTGGTTTCAAAATATTTTGAAGAATTAAATGAGCTTGCTAGAGAAAAGAATATTTTCTTCTCCTACGAAGCTGCAGTTGCTGGTGCAATTCCAGTAATCCACCCCATCATGGAAGAGGCCTTCTTCAGCGACATGAATAAGGTCCAAGGGATTTTAAACGGAACTTCCAACTACATCCTTTCAAAGATGGAAGTGGAAGGGTCCTCCTATGACGAGGTCCTAAGGGAAGCTCAAGACCTTGGCTATGCCGAGGCTGACCCTACTGCTGATGTTGGAGGCTTTGATGCCATGAGAAAGATTAGAATTTTATCTTCTCTCATCTACAATGCAAAAATAAATGAAGAAGAAATTTTTACTTTTGGAATTCAAAATGTAAATAAATCTGATTTTGATTCTGCAAAGGAAAGAGGCTATTCCATTAGACTTCTTGCCAAGTCAGAGCTCGCTAATGGAAAAATAAATATTTCTGTAGTACCTACATTTATAAAGGATAATTTCTTTGCAAAAACTTTTGGTGGAACCAATGGAGTAAAGGTCTGGGGAGAAAATTTCTCTGCCTACGAGCTAAAGGGACCTGGCGCAGGCAAGCTTGAAACTGCCGATGCAGTTATGCGTGACCTCTTGAGAGTTCTTGCAAGAAGAGAAATCAAGACTTTTTATGACGCGGGGAATTCTTATGAAGTCGAAAATAATCTGAAAAATAAATTTTATGTTAGGACAAGTAATCTTTCTTCTGAATTAAAAAAATTAATCGAAGAAGAAAAAGTCCTAGACGACCAACACTTAATTATTACAAAGGAAGTTTCCCTTGATGACTTGAGAGATGCCCTAGGCGACCTTTCAAAAGTTTTCTTGGCAGAAATTGAGGAGGACCTATGAAATTTTTATCAACAAGAAATTCAAATTTAAAAATTTCTGGCAGAGAAGCCATTGTTAAGGGAATCTCTGAAGATGGCGGACTCTTTGTCCCAGAATTCTTCCCTAGCTTCGACATAATGGAAAATTTGGACCTATCATACACAGACTTGGCCCACAAGATTCTTTCATTATATCTTACAGACTTTGACAAGGAAGACTTGTTAAAAATTATAGAAAAATCCTACGCATCCTTTGAAGATGAAATTGCAAAAGTATCCTACCAAAAGGATTTTTACTTAGAACTTTACCATGGCAGGACTTCAGCCTTTAAGGACTTTGCCCTTTGCCTTCTTCCAAACCTCTTGGCTTATGCAAAAAAATCTCTTGGCATCAAGGACAAGACATTAATCTTAACTGCAACATCAGGCGACACTGGTAAGGCTGCCCTAGAAGGTTTTTACAACACAGAGGACATTGACATCTTGGTTTTATACCCAACAGAAGGTGTGAGCTCCATCCAAAAGGCTCAAATGGATACAACAGGATCTTTAAATTCAAAAGTTATTTCCATTGATGGAAACTTTGACGATGCTCAATCTGCTGTGAAAAAAATATTTAACGATAGCAAGATAAAGGAAGAGCTAAAAAAAGAAAATATTTATCTTTCTTCTGCCAACTCCATTAACATTGGCAGGCTCCTTCCCCAAATTGTCTATTATTTTTATTCCTACGCAGACCTTGTTAAAAATAAAAAAATATCTGGCGGCGAAAAAATCTCCTACTGCGTCCCAACAGGAAACTTCGGAGACATCTTGGCAGGTTATTATGCCAAGGAAATGGGTCTGCCAGTTGACAAACTTGTCATTGCATCAAATGACAACAATGTTTTGACAGACTTCTTCACTACTGGGACTTACGATGCCAACAGGGACCTTGTAAAGACAATTTCTCCTTCCATGGACATCTTAGTTTCATCAAATCTTGAGAGACTAATCTTCCACAAGTCATCAGATGATCTTGTGAAAGAAAAGATGGATGACCTAAGGGACAAGGGTCTCTTTAACTTCGAGGGAGACTTCAATGAATTCTTGTGTGGCTATGCCAATGAAGACGAGACAAGGAAAACTATTAAGAAGGTCTTTGAGGAAGAAAATTATTTAATTGACCCTCACACAGGGGTTGCAAAAAATATTGTAGACAAGCTTGGACTTGAAAAGACTGTGATTTTATCAACTGCAAGTCCCTACAAGTTTTCTTCAACAGTCCTTGAAGCCCTTGGAGAAAACCTTTCAGATGACGAGTTCGAAAACATAAATATTCTTCACGAAAAAACTGGAGTGAAAATTCCATCTGAAATTAAAAAATTAAAAGATAAAAAAATTCTTCACAAGACAAAAATTCAAAAAAATGAAATCGAAGAAGAAGTTTTAAAATTTGCAAAACGTGGCAAGAGAATTTCTGTCCCAGCAACTTCTGCCAACCTAGGACCTGGCTTTGACGTACTTGGACTTGCCCTTGACCTTGCCAACACTTGTGAATTTAAATTTACTGATAATAAAGAGGAATTTGAAAATAATTTAAAAACAAATTTAATCTACAAGGCCTACAAGTATGCCTTCGACTTCTACGATAAAGAAGTCCTTCCTGTTGACTTTGACCTTGACGCAAACATTCCCCTTTCACGTGGTCTTGGATCATCAGCTGCCTGCATTGTCATGGGTATAATGGCAGCCTTCGAGGTCATGAAGAGAGACTTTGATAAGAAGGAGATTTTAAAAATTGCAACAAAGATGGAAGGCCATCCAGACAATGTGGCTCCAGCAATTTTTGGAAACGCTGTGGCTTCAATCTTAAAAGATGACCAAGTCTATGTAGAAAAATTTGAAATTTCAAATAATTTTAAATTCTTGGCAATAATTCCTGACTTCAAACTTCCTACAAAAGAAGCAAGAGATGCCTTGCCAAAGACTTACTCAAAGGAAGATGCTGTCTTTAACCTATCAAGGCTTTCCATGGTAATCTTGTCCCTAATCTCTGGCGACGAAGAAAACTTAAAAGTTGCTCTTGATGACAAGATTCACGAGCCCTACAGGTTAAAACTAATTCCGGAAATTAATGAAATTGAAAAAATTATTTATGACAGCGAAGCCCTTGGTCACTACCTAAGTGGTGCTGGCTCAACTATAATGCTAGTCTTAAAGGCCAAGGACAAGACTTCAGAAGAGGAAATAAAAAATAACTTAGACAAACTTTCAAATTCTTATGAAGTTGTGGCACTTGACCTTGATAAAAAGGGAGCCTTCATAATTTAAAATTTTGACTTAATTTAATTCATGTTTATATAACAAACCCCTAAATCTCAAAAATTTAGGGGTTTCTAAATAAATATATTTTTTTGTTTTTCTATTTTATCTAATGCTAAATGAATCTTTAATTACACATCTTCTTATTCTACAAAAACTCTTTGCACTTGTTATACCTTCACCAGTAGGGCCGGCAATTGTAAAAGTAGTAGAGCCCTCTCCACCAACACCAATCCCAGAATATGAAGGTGCGTTCTTTACAAAAATTGTACATTCTAAAAGTTTTGCCATTTTTGATAATTTGTCAACATTTTTTGAGTGCATTATTGCAGTATGTCTATTTCCATGTTCTGCCTTATGTGCACACTCTATTGCCTCATCAACATTAGGAACAGGAACTATAGGTAATATTGGCATCATCATTTCTTCAGTTACTAAGTGATCCTCTTTGTTTGCTTTAAAAATAATAAGCCTTATATCATCTGAAACTTCAATTCCAATTTTACTTAAAATGTATTTTGCATCTTTTCCTACGAATTCAGTCTTTGGTTTTCCATTTTCTTGACTAACAGTGTTATCAAGATTTCTTATATCATTTTCAGATGTCAATAAATATGCACCATTATTTTTCATATAATATATTAAATTATCAATTTGAGATTCAACTACAAAAACTTCCTTTTCTGCAATACAAGGTACATTGTTATCAAAACTTGCTCCGTTAACGATGTCTTTTGCAGCTCTTTCAATATCTGCAGTTTCATCAACAACAACAGGTGGATTACCAGCTCCTGCTCCTATTGCTTTTTTACCAGATGAAAGAACTGTCTTAACAATTCCAGGACCACCTGTTGCTACAAGAAGTCTAACCTTAGGATGGTTCATCATAATATTAGTAGCCTCAATAGATGGTTCTCTGACCATGGTTATTAAATTAGCAGGCGCTCCACCTGCTACTAGAGCTTGATTAAGCATTTGAATAAGAGTTATTGAAGTTTCTTTTGCACGAGGATGTGGTGAAAACACAACAGAATTACCACCAACTATCATTGAAATTGAATTTGATATTATAGTCTCTGTTGGATTAGTAGTTGGTGTAATAGATCCTATAACTCCAAAAGGACAATATTCTTCAATCATAAGACCATTTGACCCTGTTAACGCATTTGTCCTCAAATCTTCTTTCCCTGGAGTTTTTATTGCAGCTACTCTATTTTTTATTAACTTGTCACTGACTCTTCCAATTTTAGTTTCTTCAACAGCCATATTTGAAAGAAGTTGTAAATTCTCTTCTTTTAATACTGTCTCTCTTATAATATCTGCAAATCTATCTCTTTCGTCAATGGAAAGATCATAAAGTTGTTTTTGGGCCTTATCTGCTGCTTCGATTGCTTCATCCATATTGTCAAAAACTCCATAATTTGTTTGACAACTTTCAAATGAATTGTTTATACTTCCTTCTTTTCTTAATTCTTCAATTACTTGTTTTATGACTTCATCAATCATGTTGTTTTCCATATTTTCCTCCAATACAACTTTTTGAAATACCTAAGGGTGTTACCAATAAAGCTTCTTCGCTTCTATAAGTTTTTATCCCAGTTATTTTCTCAAATAAATCTTCTATTCCGTCAAAATTTGAAGCCCCTCCAACTAAATATAAGGCCTGTACATCTTTATTAACTAACACATTTTTTACTATAATCGCCATTTTTTCTAAAACTGGCTTTACTATGGTTAATATTTCTCTGCTATTAGATTTTATTTTTAATTCTTCTGCCTCATCTATGCCTATATTATAGTATCCAGCTATCGTTAAGTTCATGTGATGACCACCTGTTGGTTCATCCCATGTTCCTATAACATTCCCATCTCTCATCAAACTTATCCCAGTTGTTCCTCCACCTAAATCAACAATTGCACCATTTTTTATTCTCAATGTTTTCGCAGCTGCTGTTGGCTCATCAATTATGTTTGTAACTATAAAACCAGCTGACTCAACAACGTTAGATATAGCTTTTACACTCCTAGGATCAATTCCCGGTGGTATAGCACAAGCTGCATATATAAGCTCCACATTTAGTAATTTTTCTAGCTCTTCTTTTAAATCCTTGACAATTTTTATTGCTTCTAAGTAGTCAACAACAATTCCATCCCTTACAACCTTGGCATGTCTAATTAGACCTGCGATGGGGTTGCCACTCATATCTGTAACAACGAGTACAATATTTGCAGTTCCAAGATCCACTCCAACTTTTAATTCACTATCTTTAAAGTCAACAAATTTGTTTTCTTTTATTAAGTTTGAAAGTTTTAATAAGTCCTTATTCTTTATCAATTTCTCACCTAGTAAATTTTTTCAAAACAACATAGTCATTGTTTTTTATACCTACAGCATTTGCTTCATCAGTGTCTAAGTGCATTTCCAATTTGTACTTATCACTTACCCTAATGAGTACATTGCCCATTACTGCTTTTCTCTCACCAAAAAATTGCACATCAACAAAATCACCATCTTTTACATCCATAAACTTTGCATCTTCAGGAGTCATATGAATATGTCTAAGAGCTATTATAGTTCCTTCTGGCATATTTATTCGTCCACATGGTCCAATAACTTGAATACCAGGAGTTCCTTGTAGTTTTCCGGATTCTTTTATAGGTGCCTTAACTCCAAGTTTGAAAGAATCTGTAAGAGATATTTCCACTTGTGATTTTTTTCTTGTGGGTCCTAAAATTCTTACATTGTTAAATTCACCTTTCGGACCTCGTATTGTTACGCATTCTTCGGCTGCAAACTGACCTGGCTGTTTTAATGTTGATTTAACAGTAAGCTCATAATCCTTTCCAAACAAGCTTTCTAAATCTTCTTTAGATAGATGTATGTGTCTATTTGATACACCTACAACAATCTTGTGATTATCTATATCATTTAATCTTTGTAAAACTTCTTTTGAAATTTTTGCTATAAGTTCATTATTATTCAACATATTACTTCCTTTTTTAGAAAATTAAATTTATTATAAACATACTAACTGCAATTACTATTGCAGGTGGGTCAATATATGTATCGCAGTGAGAATTAAAAATTCTGCCTGCAATTACCCATAGTATTGCATTGATGAATCCTGTGATAGCGGCTAAAAATATATTTTGCGTCAAAATAAATACAGTTGCTGCAGGATATGTTACGTGATGCGTAATTGGAATAGAATAACCCATTTGTAGGAAAATAAGTGATAGGGCTGAAATTCCAAAAGCAAAAACAGGATAAATTGCCATAGCATCTTTACTAACTCCAGCTTCAATAAGCTTTTGACCAATTATGGCGATGCCTAGTGATAACAGGAATCCATTTACTGAATTTTGTATGATTTCAAATTTAGGAAATATCTCTCTTTTTTCTCCATCGTTTAATGTACCTATAATTGATGTCTTCCCAAGGATAATTCTATTTAAAAATAAAACTATACATACACAAAAAGCAGGATAATCTGTTACAAATACAGATTGTTTTGTTATCAATGTAAAGGCGACTATACCTACCAAACCATAAATTCCACCGACCAATATTGTAGTTATATCATTAATACCAAAAAGAGATGCTAAAACATTTTGTGCATTATCTAGCTTTTTAGCTTTATTTGCTGCATATGCTGCTGCGGCAGCTCCTGCTGCAAAGGATACATGCGGACCAAAGAATGGACCAAATGCCACATTACCAACAATATAGTCTGTAACTCCTGAAAGGGTTAAAATAGATCCTATTAAAGCAAACACTCCTGTCAAGATAAAAGCTGGTATCGAACCAAAAGCTGCTCCGAAAGCTCCTCCTGCAAAACCTGCAATTATTGTTAAAATATCCATAGTACACCTACCTAATTAAGTTTTTTAGTTCATCTTTTTTGTCAGTTTTCTCCCAAGTAAATTCATCTTCATCTCTTCCAAAATGACCATAAGACGCTGTTTTTTTATAAACAGGCCTTTGTAACTTCAAGTTCTTTATTATGCCATCGATACTCAAATCAAAAATCTTCTCAGTTACCTTATAAATTTTTTCTAGATCATATTTTTCTGTTCCAAATGTATCTATATATACACTTTCTGGATTTTCTTTGCCAATAACATAGGCCAATTGTATTTCACACTTATCACATAATCCAGCTGCTACTAAATTCTTCGCAACGTATCTTGCCATATAAGATGCTGATCTATCAGCTTTAGATGGATCTTTTCCAGAATATGCTCCACCACCGTGTCTTCCAATTCCTCCATATGTATCAACAATTATTTTTCGTCCTGTTAATCCTACATCAGCCTTTGGTCCTCCAATTGTAAATTTCCCAGTTGCATTTATATGAATTAAAGTATCGCCTTTTATCAAAGACTTATCTATAACCTTCATTATTACTTCCTTGATAAGCTCATATCTTAAAAGTGCAATATCTTTGCTTGCCTTATGATGTGCAGCAAGAACTATTGACTTAACATAACTAGGTCTTCCATCTTCATATACCAAGCTAACTTGAGATTTTCCATCAGGGTACAAACCTTGAACTATTCCCTTTTTCCTAACTTCAGAAAGTCTTTTTGTGAGAGCATGAGAAAGTTCAACTGCTAAAGGTAGATAGGATTTGCTTTCGTTTGTTGCATAACCAAAAACAAGTCCTTGATCTCCTGCACAAATTTTTTCTTGATTTACCCCCATTGCTATATCCTTTGACTGCTCATCTATATTTGTAAGAATAATAGCTTTATCTACATCAAAACCTGATTCATTAGTTGAATATCCAATTTCTTTGATTGCATCTAAAGCAACCTTCTCCACATCTATCTTTACTTTTGATGTTACCTCTCCAGCTATAACAAGAAGATTGTTTGAAATCATATTTTCAATAGCAACTCTTGAATTGCTATCTTTTTTTAAATATTCATCTAAAATTGAATCTGATATTATGTCACAAACCTTATCAGGATGACCTTCTGTAACTGATTCTGATGTAATAATAAATTTATTCATTATATCACCTAGCTTTTCTAAACTGCTCAACTGTCATTTTCTCGTATTTTTTAAATACTTTGCTAAAATAACCATATTCGTTATATCCTAAATTAAATGCTATATCCAAAACACTGCTATTCTCTAACAATATGTATTCTTTTGCTAAATTTATTTTCTTTAAATGAATATAATTTACAACAGTTAGATTATATTCATTTTTAAAGAGCCTACTTAAATAACCTTGGGATATATTACATTCTTTCACAACATCATTAAGAGAAATATTTTTGTTTAAATTATTTTCAATATATTTAAAGACGTCTTTTAATATTGGATAATTAGCAACACTTTTTTTCTTAAAATAATAATTGATAATTCTAAACATCCATATATTACAGAGTCTTTTATCTTTTACTGTTAAGTCACTAATTGGGAAATCCTTATATAGTAGATCTTTATCTTCTGCAAAGCTGTTAAAATTAATTATTTTATTTCCTAAGCTTTTTAATTTGTCTTTTATCTCATCCTTGACTTTTAAATCACTACTATTAAAATCAAATTCATTTATTATCTCAATTAAATACTCATTAACTTCAATAAAGTCATTCATATTAACTGTTTGTTCAATATTAAACAGAAAATCTTTTTCATAACTCTTTTGATTTATAGCGTCATATTTTTCTAGCTTCTCATTAACTTTTTCATATGTTAAAGGCTTTAATATTATTTGGTTTAAATTTATATTTTCATTTCCTTCAAAAACTAAATCATGAGGAAATGCTACCAACAATACTTTTGTTTTATTATTTGATTTTTCGATTTTATTTATAAAATCTACCCTTGTAATGCTAGGCATTATAAAATCAGAAAAAACTAAATTAATATTATTGCTTCTAACATAATCTATTGCTTTGTTATAAGAATTTGTTTCTCCAAATATACTGAATTTCTCATTCTTTTCTATTATTTTTTTTAATGTATCTCTCATTAAGGTTTGATTACTTACTAATAGAACACTATACATATAATCACCCTAATTTTTCATAGGATATTTTATAGAAATAACTACCTTTTCATTGTCTTCAAAAATATTTATTTCTTGTTTTCCATTTGATATTTTTTTGAAATCATCTTCCAAGTTCTTTATATATTCAAACATGTTTTTTACTTCTCCGCTTATGTTATGTATATCTTTTAACCTTTCAAATGCTTCTTTTGAAATTCCAACTCCATTATCATTAATTAAAATAATTATATTGTCTTCCTCTCTTTTTACATTTATTTCAATGTGGTACTCTTCCTCTTTGAAATTAAGTCCTAGATAACACATAACTAGAGTATAAGGAATTAATATTTTAAAAGGCATACTGCATTCCTTAACATCATCATCGATATTAATTTCATATTTGAATCTATCTTTATATTGAATTTTTTTCAT
>OHAU01001353.1_pt1 | contig 29127 bp, 21 predicted proteins | sample 1577181 | NCBI WGS metagenome assembly OHAU01 (sample SAMEA3541472, study PRJEB24748) | human gut metagenome | biome: human gut; feature: human-associated habitat; material: faeces | place: China | collected 2012 | reverse complement strand
CGCTTTCAAAGGAGCGCACGGTATATCCGTCGCTTGCGAGGAAGCTATGGAGCAGTTCCCGGATGCTCTTTTCATCGTCCGCCAAATAGATGGAATGTCCCATGGTGACCTCCTAGAAAGCAGCGCCAAATGCTGCGCACAGGCGCAGCATCGGCGTCGTATTTAGTTAATCATATCAGAAAACCGCCTTTCCGTCAAAGGGGGCAGATGCCGCTTTCGCAGCCGGTATCGCCCCAAATGGTGTCGTACAGCTTGCACAGTTGGTTATCAAGCTCTACCAGACGGTTGTAGTCGGCGATCAGCGCGTCCTTTTCCGCGTCGGTCAGGAAGCTCAGGCTGCGGATGAAGGCTGCTTCATCGTAGTTGTCGTAGTCATAGTCGTCCGGCAGATCAAAGTACGCTTCATCTACCTTGTCCCACAGGTCGGCGTGCTTTTCGCAGACGCGGTCATACTCCTGCTCCAGGGTGTCGATCTCATCCAGCACCTTGGGGTCGGCCTTTTCCAGCGCCTTCCCGTAAAGCGGCATATTGTCGCAGTCGGGCAGCTTCTCATACAGCGCCTCCATCTGGGCGTCCAGCTCGTTCAGCTCCTTGATATCCGCCAGAAGCGTTTCCTTCTCCGCTTCCGTCAGAGCGTTGGTGCTGCGGATAAATGCCGCCTCGTCAAAGTTTGTGAAGTCGTAGTCGTCGGGCAGGGCGTTGCAGATTTCGTCCAGCTTTTCCCACAGTGCTGCGTTTCTTTGGAAGATGGCGTCGCTCTTTTCTTCCACCGCCTCGATCTGCTCCCAGATGGCGTCCTCGTTCTCGGTTGCAATTTTAGTAACAGGCTCCATTGGTGCGGATGTGGCGGCAAAGGCGGAGGTTGCTGTGCCGATGGCTGTTACCACCAACGCCAGTGCCAATACAAGGCTCCAAATCGTTTTCTTTTTCATGGTATGTTACGCTCCTTTTTTGAAGTATTTGTGGTTGTGTATCAACCTTGTCTGTATCATACCAGAAGCTGCATTGAAATTCTCCCGCGAAAGTGCGGGGAAAGTGTCACAAATTCGTCACAGCGCCTGTGTTATACAATGAACACCCACCCGGTAGCCGACCGATGGGTGTTCGTTTCAATCTGCGGATAAGCCGGGAGATCACGGCAGAAAAAAGGAGAGATTGCGATACAGCAATCTCTCCCGCTTTCGACATGATGGTTGTTCCGTTAGCTTGGACAGGGGGTGTGTCGGCCCTTATGACCGCCGCACCGCCTGCAGTCGAACGCCTGCCGGATCTTTTTCAGGGGCTATCGTATTCCGTTTTGGTCTTTTTAAGGCATCTCCGGTTCTGGAGTAAGGCGCACGGTGTCCTCCTCACTGAAGGATACACCGTCAAATTCCAGCCAGTTCTTCTTTGCCACCTGCTCAAAGAAGTTTGTCAGTTCCTCACCTGTGGGGTTGGGAACGCTGTAATCAAAGTCAATATCCGTGATGAAGCAGGCCGTGATCTGGAAGACCATATCATCGCCTTTCACCGAGAGGTAGATATACGGGTTCTCCTTCACATAGTCCGCATTGGCATCCGCGATGGAGTTTTTCTCGTTCAGCGTAAGGAGCAGATGCCGACCGAAGTCGCTCTCACTGAACAGCTTTACGCCGATGTCCTCGTCCTCGTTGTCGGTCAGCGGGATCTGTTTCGGCGGCTGCATAGTAGTCAAATAGTAGTCTGGATAAAATGCGGGTTCAGCAGCCCAGTTCAGCTGAATATCTTTACCCTCTATCCCTGGATCAGATCAGCGGCATCGCATCCAAGTACTTTGGCAAGGTCAAGCACAATACCGGCCTGCGCTTTTGCAAGTTCGTACTGCTTCTGTTCGTAGAGCTGGATCATTCGCAAGGAGACTCCGGATGCTTCACTGAGCTGCTGCTGTGTCAGCCCTCTCGCCTTCCGTGTAAGCTGTAGCTTAGACTTACGGCTACCCTTGTTCCTTTGAATGATCTCATCTGCACTCTCCACGAATTTGCTTACATCCGCTTCGTGCAGGATATATAGAGACATCACTACCGATAGTGTCAATCCGTATTCTACCATATCGCTGAAGCGTCGGTTTGTTTCCCACTGGTAATAGGCAAGGATCCATCCGGCCCAGTACTCTCTCTCCTTTGAGGATAGATGGGGCTGATGATGACGCTCACTCTGCATATTCACGGCAGCAAGCACAGCGTCTGCCAGTTCGACCCCCGACATTCCTGCAACATACTTCGGATTTCCATTCTCGAATTTTGAGGCAATTCCGGAGAAAATGAACCAGCCAAAGAAGTCATCCGGTGCATAGCCGAGTGTACACACGGCGTACTCGACCATATCTCCGAGATTGGCCATTGCATCATCCAAGTATAATTCGTTGTAGGCGTTCATCTTCATTCCCCCATTCTTCCCGAATGATATCCGGCACATATTTTTCAGACAAAACCGTTTCACGATCCTTCTCTTTTGCAAAATCCTCGCGCGCTTTACTGTCTCGTGCCAGCTTCTTCGGATAATACATATCACACGGTGCAGGAATGGCTTCCTCAAATATAAATCGAGCAAACGCTTTTCCCGATATCGCAACGATCTGTTCGCCCAGTTTCCCAAGTAACATCGCTTTTTCAAGCTGTTGGAGAGAAATCGTATTATTCAGAAATGCACTTGCGAATGAAAAATAAGAATCGTCCGCCCGATATCCTTTGATGACATCATACTGCTTATACTCTACCGCAAAATGCTCGTCAATATACTGCTTGGCTTGCCTTGCGACTGCCCCGCCAATACGGAACTTCCGATTATTCAGCAGCACATAAAGCCAATTGAGAATATGATAATTACCTCCTGTAAGCGAGAGGATAGACAGGCCGTTTAAATCAAAGGCATATCGATTTGCAAAGCCATCCGCTTCAGCGGAACAAGCCCACTCCTTTGCAGGCTCCACACTCTCAGTACAGTAGAACCCCAGTCCGTAATCGTTGTTTGGGTTTCCTTTGCCAATAACAGGCTGTTGGATAATTTGACTGGAACCATGATAAACGCAGATTATTTTATTCATAGCTGTGCCTCTTTCACGAGCCTATCGCTCCACTGATAGCTTTAACTTGAATTTATTATATCGCTATGGCGATAGTTTGTCAACAAGAAAACTTGTGGTGTTTCTCTGTCTGCAACGATATCTGTTGTTTCGACGTAACCGCCACAGCAAATGACGCATAGACACACATGAGACAATTAGTAAGGTCTCTCATACCAAGTATATTTTTCGTTTCCTGACCGATACTTTAACTATAAAAACGAAAGATAAGGATGGTCAGCATATGAATAATATGGATTTAGGATACGAAATGTTTTGCTATCAATGTGAGCAAACAGCAAACGGAAAGGGCTGCACAAAGCTTGGGGTTTGCGGAAAGACACCGGAAATCGCCAATCTGCAGGATTTGCTGATCTTTCAAATCAAAGGGATCAGCTGTTACGGAAAAGTTCTGCAAGATGAGGGACAGCATATCGACAAAAATATCATACGGTTTATCGAAAATGTTCTTTTCACAACGCTGACGAATGTTAATTTTGATTCGAAAGTACACGTGGAATTATTGAACGAATCACAACGGATAAAAGAAAATTTGAGAACAATCACAGGAGAGCTTCACAATCAGACATCATACGCCACTTATGATCTTCCCGAAACAAAAACACAAATGCTAAAGGATGCTCAATTCGCGGGAATTATGTATGATAAATCCCTTGACCCGGATATTCGCTCATTGAGGCAAACCATTTTATACGGACTGAAAGGTATCAGCGCCTATGGGCATCAGGCAAGAGAACTGGGCTATTACAGTGATGAGGTAGATGAATTTTATATTCAGGCATTGGAAGCTCTCACAGACGATAACCTCACAGTGGAAGAACTGATCCGAATGACCATGCGCACCGGAGAAGCGGCAATTGAGGTTATGAAAAAATTGGATGAAGCCAATACTGCAGTTTACGGAAATCCGGCACCCCATAGGGTCAATATCCATATGAGGAAAGGACCCTTTATCGTTGTTTCGGGACATGATTTGAAGGATTTGGAAATGCTGCTGGAACAAACAAAGGGAACGGGGGTCAATGTGTATACACACGGTGAAATGCTGCCGTGCCACGGATATGAGGGATTAAAAAAATACCCCCACCTTGTCGGGAATTTCGGTGGTGCGTGGCAAGATCAACAAAAACAATTTGATGATCTTCCGGGATGTATTCTAATGACGACGAATTGCCTTATGCGGCCGAGAGAGAGCTATAAAGGCCGAATCTACAGCACGAATGTAGTGGGCTGGGAAGGGGTAAAACACATTGGGAAAAGAGAAAACGGTGAAAAGGATTTCAGTGAAATCATTCAGCAGGCAATAGAATTAGGCGGCTATCCGGAGGATCAGGAGCCCCACGAGATACTTGTCGGATTCGGGCATCATTCGGTATTAAGCGATTCTGACAAAATCGTAGCGGCAGTAAAAGCAGGAAAAATCAGACATTTCTTTCTTATTGGCGGCTGTGACGGAGCAAGACCCGGTCGAAACTATTATACAGAGTTTGCTAAGATGGTCCCGAAAGACTGCGTGATATTAACGCTCGCATGCGGAAAATACAGATTTAACAAACTGGATTTCGGTGAAGTAGCGGGTCTGCCGAGACTTTTGGATGTCGGGCAATGCAATGATGTATATTCTGCCATACGGATCGCAACAGGTTTAGCAGATGCTTTTGGTACCGATGTAAACGGATTGCCTTTGTCGTTGATCGTATCATGGTACGAACAAAAGGCTGTTGCTGATTTGCTGGCATTATTGAGTCTGGGAATTAAAGGCATATATTTAGGCCCTACCCTGCCGGCATTTTTGAGCCCGAATGTGCTTCAGTATTTAGTGGACACATTCGACTTGCGGCTTATTACCAATGCTGAGGATGACATTAAGACCTGCCTGAAACAGAATATTTGAGAAATCAGGAACCGTCAATGCACTTTGATAGTAACCGTAGAACCTGACAGCGCACAGTATAAGAGAGCTGGCACGAGCCAGCTCTCTTTAATCTTTTGACATCCTGCATTTATCCAGTGCGTGGACGGCGTGAGGTGTTCCTCCCATGTTGTGTCCATCTCGCTCAACTTGGGTGCGCTTTGCAACCCCCACAAAAGATATCGGTATTATCAGCTTTATACCGGCGCATTTGAGCTGGAATGATCTTGAGGAGTCTTGAAAACGTACAGTTTTCAAGACTCCTCAAAAATTTTTGCAGCAATATTCTCCAATGCGTCACTGAAAATCTCATGAACACGGATCAGCGAAACGACCTCGCAGATAAACCGCTCCATCAGTTCCTTTTCATCCAACCATGTGGTCTGAGGAGTTGTGTAATGCCCAGGATCAGCCTCCGCCTTGGCGGCGCGGATGGCTTTCTGAGCGGAGAGCCACCGACCATAGGCCCCGCCGTACAAGTCCTTTTTCAGTTTCCGCAGCGCGGCCTTGTACGCCTTCTCCGCTCCGCTGGGGCCGTTGTAGTTGAGGTAGATCGCCAGCTCCTGAAAGGTCATGCCAACCTCGTCCGGCTGACCGATGCCCAGATAACTCCGCACCAGATTCAGTTCTCTGGGCGTCAGCACCTCCTCCATCCGCCGCATCAGCAGCGTTCGACGCATCATGCGGTCATAGGCCACGGCAGGATCGCCGCCGCAACTGATGGAGAACACATCGTCGCCCAACTGCCGCGCGCCGCACAGCGTCCGGTATTCTTTTATCAATGTCCCAGCAACCTTGGCAGATACATTCAGTTCTCCGCACACCACCTTGACCAACTCAGCATCAGATGAGTCCCATCCCTCGGTGCAGAGGTATGCCACCCTGCGCAGTTGATTGTACCGGCTGATGGGGATGGACAGAGAGGAAGAATACCGCGCGGCATAATCGGACAGCGCCGCTTCTATCGCTGGCGTCGCATAGGTCAGCAGCTTCGTTCCGTAGGCAGGATCAAAGCGTCGCGCCGCGTCCAGCAACGCCAGCGCCGCCTCTTGCTTCAAGTCCTCCATCTCACACCATGGCGTGTACGCCCGCGCCAGGTCGGTGAGGTAACCCTCGTTCTGTGAGACGAGCCGCTCCGCGGCGTTTTTGTCTCCGGCTTGTATTCGCAAAGCCAGTTCTTCATTGCAGGGACCGTCCCCGGCAACGGTGTACATATTTTTCGCCACGGGAACGCCCCCTTCCTCACTTCAGCCGTTTCTCTGCCTCCGCGTAAATGTGTTCCAATTCCATGTCCCGCGCATATCCGTCAGCGGCATAGTCGTTGTCCATCAGCGCCTTGTCCCGGTAGCTCCCCGCCAGATACAGTGCCTCCCGCCGCAGGTCATCGGAGATCTTCCCTCTCTGGTGATGCTTGCGGATGGTGTCGGTGCGGGTATTGAACAGGCGGTAGACCGGGTGCTGTTTGTTCTGCTCCTTCTGGTGCATCATCGCGCCGTACTGCCGGCAGGTATAGCGATTGTCCTGCGGGGCGATGCCGTCGCAGTATTTAGGGATGTGGCCGTTAGTGGTCAGAAAGTATCTTCCGCAGCCTTGGCACTGGCTGGGCGCGTGGCCGTGGTGCAATCCGTTCAAAAGGTCGTAGGTGTAAAAATCTGTGAGCCGCAGGAAAGATACCCGTTCCACAAACACCATTTCTTTTTCGTTTTTAGGACTGCGGGCAAACACATAGGTGGAGGACAGCTCCGGGTAAACCGTGAACGGCTCCATATTCAAGCTCTGTAAACTCCGCATCTCATCCCAAAACTGCTCGCTGTTGAAGCAGTCATGCGCGGCCACGGCGAAATGTGTTTCGTTCCGTTTTTTCAGACGGCGCAGATAGTCCAGTTCAAAGAACCGCCCCGCCGCATAGAAGTGATACATAGCGATAGGGATGCGTATGATCCCGACGCAGAATCTCAGGAACTCTGTCTGGAACTCCAAATCGGGCGTCCGTATTTGGGGGAGTGTGCTCTCGTCAAACAGGATATTGATCCGGCGCATTTCTTTCTCATAGTCATTATAGCAAAAGGGCGGATACTTCCAAAGAAGCTCGGTCAGGTACAATATCCGTTCCCGCAGCTGCGGGAATACCGCCGCGGCTTCCTCATCGCTGCCCTGTACCACCACCGGGAACAGGAAGGTCGGTGCGCCGCCGGCCTGTATCAGCTTCGGCAGGTCTTCTTCGGGAATGTTCAGAATGGACATCGCCATGAATCCCGCCGGGAACTCCTTCTCCTGATAAAAGATTTTGTCATTCCAGACATCCATTGTGAACTGCGTGAAATCGTTGTTCTGCTGTACTCCCAGCGGCATAGCATCGCCCCCTGTCCCATATCCGTTTTACAGCTGTCCTGCGATATTCTCATTCTATCAAAAAATACAGAATAATCAAGTGAAAGGGTTAGAGCCTCGGCTGCAGCGAGGTCTCTGCCCTTATCCTTTTATCCGGAGGTTTTTTATGTCTCAAATCAAACGACTGCAAACCATTGATGCGGACACGCTGCAAAGCACCGCTTACGAGCCGGTCTCCTTCGTGGTCGACGATCTGCTTCCCCAGGGACTGCACCTGCTGGCAGGCGCGCCGAAGATCGGCAAATCGTGGCTGGCGCTGTGGCTGTGTCTCTGCGCCGCGCAGGGCAAACCGCTCTGGACGTTCGCCACGCGCCCATGCGAGGTGCTGTACCTCTGTCTGGAGGACAGCTTCCAGCGCATCCAAAGCCGCCTCTTCGATCTCACGGAGGACGCGCCGCCCACGCTGCACTTCGCCGTCATGTCCCAGCAGCTCCACAACGGGCTGGTGGAACAGATCGAGCAATTTTTGAAGGAGCATCCGCAGACCAGGCTCATCGTCATCGACACGCTCCAGCGCATCCGCACCGCGGGCAATGACGCGAACCCGTATGCCAACGACTACCGGGACATCGGTGTTCTGAAAGCGCTGGCGGACAAGCACCGCATCGCCATTCTGCTGGTGCATCACCTGCGGAAGATGAATGACGATGATCCCATGAACATGATCTCCGGCACCACCGGACTCAGCGGCGCTACCGACAGCAACTTCGTCCTCCGCAAGAGCAAGCGCAGAGAAAACACCGCCACGCTCTACTGCACCGGGCGAGACATCCCCTATCGGGAGCTGGCATTGGAATTCGACGGTGAGGATCACGTCTGGAAGCTGCTGTCAGATGACTGCGAACAGAAAGAGCAGCCCAACGAGAGAATTCTTTTTCTTCTCTCTGAACTGCTGCGCCGGCAGCCGGAGATCAGCGCCCCTGCCAAGGTGCTGTTGGAAAAGATCGACCCTGCCGGTGCGGAGGGGCTGACCCCCAACAGCTTCTCCCACCGAATCCGCAAAAGCGTTGACGCTCTAAGGCGGAACGGCATTACGGTGTCCTTCCGCAAGAGCAACGGCGACCGCCTGATCTGCCTGAAAAGGGCCGATGGGGTCGATGATCCCGCTACCGGAAACATCGTCACCATCGACCCTGAGAACCCGCCGTGTTTCGCCCCGTGAGCCGCTGTGTGCGCGGTTCAGGGCTGGGGTGGTGGTGTACCCGCCGAGAGCTGGTTACCGCACACGGCGCGGGACGAGGGATTCGTCGTCCGCTCGGACGACGGCCAGCATCGCATTTGTCTGGTCTGCAGCGAAGCCGCTGCCCTGCCAAACGCACCGGGCGGGCAAAGCCCTGCACCCAAATTCCGGGCGGAAGCCCGGACCCACTTTTAGCTACGATTGGAGAAAAACATGAAAAAAGATATCAAATTCAGCACGCGCATGGCGTCCGCCGACCGTGAGAAGATCAAGGCGCTGGCGGCAAAGGCCCACATGTCCATGAGCGACTATGTCACCGCCTGCTGCCTCGGCAAGCGGATCATCGTCATCGACGAGCAGAAGGAACTGCTCCGCCAGCTCAAGGGCATCGGCAGCAACATCAACCGCCTCACCGTCCTCGCCAACATGGGCAAGGTGCAGCTCATCGGTCTGGAAAAAGCTGCCGGTGAGTTGTCCGAGGTCAGCGCCGCCCTGCGGGCTGTCATGGAAGGTCGGTGAGCTGTATGGCCATCGTACATTTTGTGAACTACAAGCGGGGCACACAGTCCCGCGCCGCCATGCGCGGCGTGATGCTCTACGTCATGCAGGAGAAGAAAACCGCATGGGAGGGCGGGCCGCTCGTCAGCGGCATCAACTGCCAACCCCAAAGCGCCTATGACGATTTCCTGAACACGAAGCTGCTCTACCACAAGGATGGCGGTGTGATGTTCTATCACATGGTGCAAAGCTTTCCGAAAGGCGCGGCGGTCGATCCCCGACAGGCCCACGAAGCCGCGCGGCGGCTGGCGGAATACTTTGACGGCTGCGAGGTGCTGGCCTGCACCCATGTGGATCGGGAGCACATCCACTCCCACTGCGTCATCAACTCCGTCAACTTCGATACCGGCAAAAAGCTGCACATGGCGAAGGAACAACTGCAAGAGTTGATGCGGCGCAATGACATGATCTGTCAGGAGATGGGGCTGCCGGTCTTTGACGCGCCAACGCAGCAGGCCCGCGGCATGGGCGGCGCGGAGTACCACACGGCGCTGAAGGGCCAAAGCTGGAAGCTGCGGCTCATGAACACCATTGACGAGTGCATGAAATACGCCGCCGACAAGGACGCCTTCGTTTCCCTGATGGCTTCCGAGGGCTATGCGGTGCGCTGGGAGAGCGGCCGCAAGTACATCACCTACACCACGCCGGACGGCATGAGATGCCGTGACAACAAATTACACGAGGAAAAGTATTGCAAGGAGGCCATGGAGCATGAATTCAGAATACGGGCAAAGCTCGTCCAGAGAAAATTCCATCGAGCAGCGGAAACCGATGGAGGAATTGAAGCGGATGAATCAGCCGAGCAGCGCACCGCCGGCTGCGCCGCAGCCGATGCAGCCCATTGTGATCCAGTGCGATCTGCCGCAGACAATGAACAAGCTGGCAAAGCAGGTGGGCGAAATAAACTGGGAGCTGGAGGAAATTCGGAATATGTTGCCGGAATTGAAAACGCGCATCGACCTGACGCCGGTGCAGAAGTCGCTCACAGAGATGCAGAGATCGCTGACCGAGATGAACAAACTGCTGGAACGGGTTGGGAATCTGAGCGAGAAGTATTCCTCCAAGTGGATCGACTGGCTTCCGGACTTCAGCCTGCTGGTGGCCCTCAAGTGGATCATGCTGGTGACACTGCTCGGTTCGGTGGCGCTGGTGGGGTGGTATGGCGCGGTAGCGATCCGCGGCTTGTTCCTCTGATGCCTGCCGTGGCCGGGCTGGCTACCGCGTGGACATTGATGGACGAGGATGAGGACGCCGAGGAAAAGCGGCGGCGCATGGAGGCGAAAATCGCCGCCGAAAACTTCGGCGCGGTGATCGGCTTCGCCGCAGGCGCGGCTATGGCTGTGAAAGAAAAATTGGATGAGCAGGCTGTGCAAGAAAAACAGCAGCAAACCATGGGAGGGTTCTAAAAATGGCAAGCATCAAAAAATTGGACGAGCGACGGTATAAGATCACCGTCAGCAACGGCTACCGGCCCAACGGCAAAAAAATCAGCAAGGCAAAAACCATCCAAGTCCCGCTCGGCGTCCCCAAGCGCGGCATCGGGCAGTATGTCGCCCACGCCGCCGAAGAGCTGGAGCGCAGCTTCAAGACCGGCTACGCCGAGGACGGCGAGATGACCTTTGAGGAATTCGCCTCCCGCTGGCTGAAGCGGCAGACAAAATACGCCCCCAGCACCATCGCTGCATACCGCCGGATGCTGGATGTGGTCTATCCCATGATCGGCGGCATCCGTCTCAACAAACTCCGACCGATGGCACTGGAAAATATGCTCTCCGTGCTGCGTAAGCGCAAGCATCACGGAAAGCTCATCAACGAATCCACCGCGCAGCGGTACCTCTCCGTGGTCTCCGCCGTGCTCAGCGACGCCAAGCGCAACGAGATCATCGAGAAAAATCCCGCGCGGATGTTAGACCTCCCCACACCGCGGCGCACGGTGCAGCGCATCCCCACGCGAAACGAGGTGGAAAAGCTGCTGGACGCGCTGGCAAAGGAGCCGCGGCACTACCGCCTGTTCTACCTGCTCTCCATGTACACCGGCTGCCGCCGGGGCGAGCTGTGCGCTCTGCAATGGTCGGACTTCACCGGCACGCAGAACGGTCTGCTGCTCACCGTCAGCCGCTCCCGCAGCAGCGTTCCCGGCAAGGGCATCGTGGAGGGCTCTACCAAAAACGGCAAGAGCCGTGAAGTCTATCTCTCCTCTGACCTGCGGGGCATCCTCCTCGCCTACAAGCGCCGCAAGCAGATGGAGGCGGACAAGCAGCGCCGCAGGCTTAGTCCCTACCTCTTCACCGACGAGCAGGGGCGGCTCATCCACCCGGACACCTTCACCAAGAGGCTGCGGAAGATCTATGATGCCATCGGTTTTCCGCGGGAGTACCACCTGCATACCCTGCGGCACTACTTCGTAACATCGCTTCTGCACTGCGGCGTGGACAAGCAGACGGTGGCAGACCTCGTAGGTCATGCGGACACCGGCTTCTTAGAGCGTACCTACTGCCACCCCCAGCAGGCGCAGAAGGAGCAGGCGGCAGACTCCATGCGCACCATGCTCCGCCCGGACGGCGAGCAGATTTTCAATCTCGCCGCCGCCTGTCCTCCGAAGCAGCACAGCGCATGATTGTTGCTTTCGTAGAAATACATTTTTCCAAGAAAATTGTGATAGCTTTACCGCCGTGCTTGCGGTATGTTGTGCTTGCAAAATAAGCCTCAACTGTACTGAGGATAAATGAAAGAGAGGTCATTTTTATGGCAAGCATACGCAAGCGCGGCAGCAGCTATCTCATCGTTGTCTCCATGGGCTATGACTACAACGGCAAGCGCATCAACCCCCGGCAGAAAACCGTTCACCCACCGGAGGAACTGACGCCCAGGCAGGTAGAAAAGTGGCTCAACGAGCAGGCAGTCCTCTTTGAGCGGGAATGCCGCCACACGCCGCAGCCCGTCCAGCAGCTCACGCTGGCAAAATACATCGACCTGTGGCTGACAGACATCGCTCCCGGCAAGCTGGCGAAGTCCACCATCCGCCGCGACCGGCAGGACATCGAGCGTATTCTCCCGGCGCTGGGTCACTACAAGCTCACCGAGCTGCGGCCGGAGCACTTCCGGAATTTCTACGCAGAACTGCGAAAAGTCATCCGTCCCGACACAAAAAAGCCACTCTCCGAGTACACCATTGAGGGCGTGCACGCTACGCTGTGCAGCATCCTCTCTGATGCTGTGGAGGGTGGCTTTCTTTCGCATAATCCGGCTTGGCGCACCTACCGCTACGCTGGGCGAAAGTGCGAAAAGAAGATTGCGGACGAGGAAACGGCGCAGAAAATCATCGCCGCGCTGGAGGGTGAGAGCATTAAGTACGAGACCTACTTCAAGCTCATCATCGCCACGGGGATGCGGCGGGGCGAGTGCTGCGGATTGAAATGGTGCGACATTGATTGGGAGCAGCGATCCATCCACATCTGCCGCAACGCGGTCAAGGTGACAGACGAGGAGATCTTCGTTAAGGAACCCAAGACCCGCGCAGGTGACCGCTATGTGTACTTCTCTGCCGAGATGGAAAGTCTCCTGCGTGAGTACTGGCAGGAATGTGCATACATTACCGAAACCTATGACCAGCGGGAGCTGACCGCTGATGACTTCCTGTTCCGCCGTCAAGGAGCGCAGCTCCCCATGACGCCCACCACCTTCACCTACCGCTTCAAGCTGATCCTCAAGAAGAACGGCCTGCCGCGGGAACTGAACGTCCATTCCCTCCGGCACACCGCCGCCAGTCTGATGATCGCGGGCGGCACGGATGTGGCAACGGTGGCGGGCATCCTCGGCCACAGTCAGCCCTCCACCACGCTGGACATCTACACCCACGCCTTCGACAAGAACAAAAAGGCCGCCAGCGCGGGATTGCAGGAAATCCTGGAGATTTGAATCACACATCCGCACACACATATATCGAAGCTCACAAAACTGCATGGTTGAGATTGTTACATCTTTATGCTATAATTGATAAAATACCACACATTACAACTCCCATTCGTGCTTTGATTAATGTGTAAGGTGGGTGGATATTATGCGCATGAGCGAAGCAGAGTTTCTGAACCGATTGAACAAGGCATTCCCGGAGAAGGTGATATTTGCTGAACAAGCTCGCCTTAGCGTATATTTGTCGTTGTTTGTGGAAATCCGCAGATACGCAAGAGGCACTGGCGTATCATCTGTTCAATGGCTTACTGATAGAGGCTTTATCTGGAAAGAAACAGGGTATGTCGAACCCGATATGCACAACGTAGATAAATGCGGACTGTCTACCGATTATACAGCTTTTGCACTGGCCGACTATGTGTTTCGAGCCTATCCGTTAGCCGGAGAGTACCACTTGACCGATGCGGAAGACGCACTGCTCTATCAATCCGCAAGCGAAACCGTCAAGAAAGTGTTGATAGATGGAGGACGCACTTCCGTAAGAGAGGACGCTGTACTCGTACTTGAAACAATAAACCTGTTGAAGGGTTGGTCCTCAGAATTAGCAGATGAGGAGACTTCCGGGTCTCTTTGGAATTATATTTTCCTTCAATACGGATTTAATCCGGAAAATTCTGAGGCCGCAGCCAATAGATTATATAATTATTTCAGAGGTGCAATCAAAGGTACACTGGCACATTACAAGCGTTTTTTCGCACCTGAGGGAACGCAGCGATATTACACCTCTCTGCTGCTCCATGCTCTGGCACCAAAGCAAAGCATAGAATCTCTCTACTCCATTCTATTTGATTTTTATGTGAAAAACTTAGATTTCCAATATGTAACGGAGGATATCAGCTACAAAGTATTTACGAAAGGCATGCGTGCGCGTTGGGATTCCCGCGTTGCCAAGAATGATGAACTGCAATTAAGGGCAGATGCCATATTTTCCGGTTTGCAGACATTGTTTAAGGAACGTCCCGGATATATGGCAGTTCTCTGTGACTCCATCGTAAAAAAGATGGACGCGATTCTCCGGAATGAAAACACCGACCTAATTGATCCCGACCGAAATTATTGGGACACTATCCTCGTCGAATGGTATCAAAGGAAAAGCAGTACCGAACGGGTACAGGCACAGGGAGAACAGCGGCAGCGGAAAACAGAATATGTTGCAACGACGACAGACCGCATCTATGCTCAATATACGATGGAGCATTCCTCCGTTGGCATAGCAATACCTAAAATCCGCTTGTCTAAGATAGCGCAGCAACGTCCTGTAATTAAAATCTACCAAAGTGAAATTTGTATCTATAACGCTGAACTTTCGGTCACTGGGGATGAATTGTGCTTAACAACAAGAAGTCGCTTCATTCCGTTTGAAGAAATGTCGTATGATTTTTCAAACACACCAGCTATACGGGTAGAGATCCACTATGACGGAGAACTTCTCTATAATTCGGCTGAAAAGCTATATCGCCAATATATCTTGTTGGATGCATCGGGGGCTGAAAGAACTCCCCACTGTGGAACAATTTACTTGTTTGCCAGCAACTTGCAGGAAGTAACCTTTCCCGATGATACAGACGGAATATATAGCTACCCATATCCGGGGCAACTGTATCGCATAAATTTGGGCGAGGTGTCATCAGCTGCCATTGATGGCCGAGAGATCTTCGTATGCGCATCGACTGCGGCACAGTTCCGCCATCATACCTCCCTGCGTAAAGCGGTCTCTGCCCAAGTAATCCATCAGGGTGTATCCTTCGATATTTTTCCTGCCCCCTTCCAGCTTTTTATCGTTCTCCCCGAGGGAGAAAAAAGCATACGATACCAATTCTCCATCGACGGAGTGCGTCACAATGCAGATGCTTTCTGTGATGGCGGAAATGAATTGGAAATTCCATCAGAAAATGATGGCCTTTGCCACTGTGTCCGTATAATCGACCTTGCTACTGACTTGGTAAAATATGAATTCAATTACATAGTTCTTGCAGATTTCAATGTTACTTTAAACGCACCCATCTACTATGCAGACGGATCACAAGCAACTGCCAATATTTCCTTTGCCGCCAAGCAGTTCCATTATTCCCTGGTCTTAGAAGATACCTCTGACAGTATAATCGTCCCCGTTTCCGGAATGGTTTGGCAGCTTGAACTGTACATTCCTTTGGTTCACTGCGCGTTGATGGGGCATAATGCATTCAAGATTCCGGGTATGATTTGGCACAAATCCATTCTGCACGACGAATTCGTAAAGCTGGAGTTGCCAGAGGGATGGAGTGGACAGCTCATGCTTGGTATAAGCCCTGTTCCAGAGGTGAGTCCTTCCTATTTCGAACTTGGCAATACGCTCCGCGCGATAACGGCGCCGCAGGCAGAGTATGATCTGTGGATTTCTCTGGAGAATATAGCTGGAAATCATATAAACCGAAAAATTACCACCATCGCCTGTAAGCCCACCTTTGCTGCACCGCCAATCGAAGTAATTGACAGCACCCTGCACTGGCAACCGGAGGGCAACTATGTTGGCGATCCCGAAAGCACCTTTCAAGTCGAAGTCCAACGCCCCGGCGGAAGTATCGACACTTATGCGACATCAACAGAAAGCACCGCCCTTGCCAACACCAGTTCCTACGCCTTGGGAAACTATTCTTATCAAGTTTTCCTAAAAAAGAAAAGCCTGTTTTCCGGCGGAATAAATGAACTTATTTTCAAGGGTTCATATTGCGTTGGAAATCCACTCGAATGGCTTTATGACGGGAAAGAGCTTATTATAGGAGATGCGCTCTACTGGGATTTTGAGACAGAGACCCTGAAAGCGTTGCTTATGAAGTACGGATGCGGAATCCTGACAAATTTGGACTACCAAGGGACAACTGTCGCATCTGGTGAAACAATGCCCGCACCGTGCTATTCGGCAACGCTATCCTTTATTAGCAGTACAGGGCGACGCATCCCGTTTAACTCCAAGCCGTCAAATGACTTTGAATTGGTCAACCCTGTTAAGGTTTGGATTGTCAACGAACACTTGCTGATCCTACGGTGTACAACGGAGGATGCAGTATATATTGATAAGGATTTTTCCACAATAGTCAACCGTAATCCGGCCACTTATATGAGCAAAGCTGAACAGCATCATCGATTAAAGACACCCGACTATTTCAAGTACAGCATTAGAGAGGGCTACCAATATGTTTGATCCCATCAAGGCTTCTAAGGAAATCAAAGATAGTTATATCGATTATATCACGACCACATTTGATATGGCTGACACTGACTATGAGCGAGAATTTCGGAAAGAGTTGCAGACGGACGGTATGGTAGCCAGCGGGCCATTTCTTGATATTGGCGGCTCCTATGAAACAGGGCATACATTGCGGGAATTGATCCAAGCACAAAAAGCGAGTGTCTTGTTTGAAAGACTGGAGCCTGTTGCAGAAAAAGAGCGCGAGCTAAAGCTGGACAGGCCTCTTTATCAGCATCAGGAAACAGCCATGCTGAAAGCGGACAAAGGGGAAAATCTGGTCGTTACGACAGGAACAGGTTCTGGTAAAACAGAGAGTTTTTTGCTGCCCATCATCAATCATCTATTGCGGGAGCAGGAAGCCGGAACTCTTTCCGCCGGTGTCCGTGCAATCATCATTTATCCGATGAATGCGCTGGCCAATGATCAGATGAAGCGTATGCGCGCTCTTTTCAAGAATTACCCTCAGATATGCTACGGTGTTTACAATGGCAATACCGAGCATACACAGTCCAAGGCGTTGGCAGAGTATCACCGCACCTACCACGATGAAGCTGGGGAGCCGATAGACCCTGCTCCCAATGAAATCATCTCCCGTGAGGTCATGCAGGAACGGCCTCCCCATATTCTTATCACCAACTATTCCATGCTGGAATACATGATGCTGCGGCCAAAGGATGACGCGGTATTTTCCGGTGCCAAGTTAAAATTTATTGTTTTAGACGAAGCACACATCTACAAAGGTGCAACAGGCATGGAGACTTCCCTGCTGATGCGCCGACTCCGGGCGAGGATCAGCGAACCCGATAGCGTTCAATATATTCTGACAAGTGCAACACTTGGTGGGTCTGATGCAGATGGTGATATTCTGAGCTTTGCTGAAAAGCTATGTGGTGTTGCATTCCAACGCTCTGGAATTATTCGTTCAACAGAAAAGCGACCTGCCATGGAAGGCTTTTTGGACTTTGCACCAGCACTTTTCGAGGAACTGCAAAGAAGTCCTGATATTTCCTCCGTGTTAGCCCGCTATCACGCTGACTTCGCTCCGGGAGGGAGCGAGGGTGAAAAACTCTATGCACTTTTCTTGCATTCCCGGCTGTTTGCTTTGCTTCGGAAGGTCGCACACCAGCCAATTACGGCCGCACAGCTACGTCAGGCCCTGTCCGAAATATGCCCTATGACAAATGAACAGGTCATATCCTTCATTGCAGTCTGTGCTCGCGCCGAAAAAGATGGCGCAAATCTGATCAAACCCCGCTATCACTTTTTTGTGCGAGCCTTAGAGGGGGCATATATCACACTCGCTTCTCCGAAGCACCTGTTTTTACATCGGAAGCACTCGTTTACAAGCGAAAACAACAAAACCGATGCCGCGGTATTCGAGGCCGCTGTCTGCACAGATTGTGGAAGAATGGCTATTGTCGGCAGAGAAGAAGGCGGAGCTTTACGCCCATCAGCGCGGAAGGGGCTGGACGACCCTTCCGACTTCTACTACCTTAAGGACAGCGCAGAAGATGTACTGATTGACGAGGAAGATTGTGCAGATGACGCCACAAACGATTTTGTCATTTGCTCGGTTTGCGGGGCTATCTCTACGGAAGCAGACACAAAATTTAAGCCACTATGTGAACACAGCGAATCCAACTATCGCAAGCTTCGCAAAATAGAACAACACAAAAGCCATGTTGCCAGATGCCCTGCCTGCGGCTTTGGTTCGTTCCGCCGCTTCTATTTGGGAAGCGAAGCAGCCACCGCTGTATTGGGAACCGAGCTTTTCGAGCAACTTCCCAACGAGGAAGTCACCATAACATCAGCACTAAAGGAAAATCAAAATTCTGGTCGGCGCAGCATCTTCGCTGGCACAGCGCAACCACAGCAAATACGTAAAAAGCTGATGCGGCAGTTTCTTTGCTTCTCTGACAGCCGAAGTGAAGCGGCGTTTTTCGCCTCCTACATGGAGCGTTCCTATGATGAATTTTTGCGTAGACGAGGTATTTGGCACATTGCGGAGAAGTATCGCAATAGCGGCATAGAAAAAGTAAGCGTATTTCAATTCGTCGATGAACTCAGCCGCTATTTTGAAAACAACAGATCTTTTGCCGAGTGGGATGCTGGCGAAAATCAAGATGTGGGTAAGTTATCTGCTGCGAGCCGCAGTAATGCGTGGGTGGCGATTCTGAATGAAATGTTCAATGCCCGCCGCGGCACCAGCCTTGTGTCAATGGGTGTACTTTCTTTTGCATACAGGCGAAACGCTCAGGTAGCTACGGCGTTTCAGGGCGACCCGTATAACCTCTCATCACAGGACGCCATTGCCCTGCTCGAACTTCTGACACAGGACGCAGTATTCTCCGGTGCCATCGATGCAGGAAAGGAGTATACGCTGACAGCCGCTGAACGCGAGTATATTTTCTTTACGCCCTCGGCAAAGAAGTTGGTATTGCTGCGTACAGGAGACTCCGCAAAGCAAAGCTGGATCTCCGGGTGGCGTGGTCGAAAGCGTCCCAACGGGAATTATTATCCCAACAGTCGACTCGTGCGGCTGACGCGGGCATTGGGTATTTCCGATGATGAAGCGGACGCCATTTTGGAAGATTATTGGACTAATGTGTTCAAAGCGGAAACGGAGGAATTTGTACTCGATGCGAACGATTTTGATATTTGCATCGGCGGAACGGAGGGCGCGAAATTTTACCGTTGCAAGAAATGTGGTCGGGTCACACCGTATAACGTAAAAAAACATTGTGCTTCCGTAAAATGCGCAGGAATGTTGGAACCCTGTGATCCTCTAAAGGATTCTGCCATGAACCACTACGCCCGTCTTTATAGCAGCAGTCACTCTGAACCGTTATATATCAAGGAGCATACGGCGCAACTTGCAAAAGATCAGCAAACACGGTATCAAGAAGCCTTCGTACAAAAGAAGATCAATGCGCTCAGCTGCTCTACGACTTTCGAAATGGGTGTTGATGTGGGCAGTCTGGAAACCGTGTATATGCGTGATGTCCCGCCCAGCCCATCCAATTATGTGCAGAGGGCAGGCCGTGCCGGTCGAGCAAAGCATTCTGCGGCATTTGTTATGACCTATGCGAAATTATCCTCTCACGACTTTACATATTATGACGACCCGACGGCCATGATCAGCGGAAAGATCAAAGCCCCAATTTTCGAAATTGAGAACGAAAAGATACTAAATCGCCATATTTTTGCTGTAGCTCTGAGTTCCTTCTTCGCACAGCATAAGGAAGTCTATGCGGGTGATAACCAAACTGTCTTGTTGAATGAAGGCGGCTATGAGCTGCTGAAGGAGTACTTGAATACACAGCCGGAAAATCTCCGACAACTCTTACTGCGCTCGATTCCAACAAAAATGCATCAGCGACTTGGGATTGCTGATTTCGGTTGGATAAATCGACTTTGCGGAGAGAATGGTGTTCTTGAAATCGCCGTACAGGATTTCCGCGGAACAGTAGCGGAAATGGAAAAGGAACTGTTGGCTTGCCGCCGCAGGCACGACGATGAAGCTGCCGGTGTCTGGAGCCGCACCCTTAGAAATTTCAGGTGCAGCAAGGATGACAACGCTGGGAAAAAGAGTCTTATCGGTTTTTTGGTTCGCAATAATGTACTTCCCAAGTACGGTTTCCCCGTGGATACTGTTGAGTTGATTCCGGATATCAACGCTGTGGGGCGCGGAAAGGCTTTGCAATTAGCCAGAGATCTACAAATGGCCATCGCAGAGTACGCTCCCGGTGCAGAGGTCGTCGCAGATGGCAAAATGTATGTCAGCCGCTATATTCGCAAAATGCCGGGCAAAAATGCAGACGCCGCATGGGAGAAAGGCTTCTACTGCCCCAAGTGTCCTACTTGCGGCCAGCCAAACTTCACTAAAGATCCTGTTGCTGGCAGCGGTCGCGAATGCGTTTCCTGCCATACTCCCATCAAACGCCTGTCTTGGAGAAAAACGTTGGAACCGCGCATGGGGTTCTGTGCAGAAAAAGAAGCCCGGCCTGTTCCTATGCACCGCCCCGAACACGATTTTAAGACAGACGATTACTACATCGGAGACCCGCATCGTAATCTAATCGCCAAGCAAATATTTGAAGTAAACGGTCAAGCTTTGCAAATTGAATCTACTTCAAATGACTCTCTCGTAGTCATTGGCCAGACTGATTATAAAGTTTGTCCTGCTTGCGGATATGCAAGCGAAACCGGAATCCCCCTTGAGCACAAGAACTCCAGAGGATACCGTTGTGTTAATAAAGAGGGCAACTCGGCAGAATACCGTTTGTCGCATGATTTCAAGACAGATGTGGCAAAAATTACCTTTGTGACACAAGAGGCGGCAGATATAAATGTGATGCTGTCAGTGCTCTATGCCCTGTTAGAGGGATTGTCCCGCGAGATGGGGATAGAGCGCACCGACATCAAAGGATGTTTGTTCTACACATCTGTGGATGGGTGTATGATCTTTTCTGTTGTTCTATATGATGCAGTTGCTGGTGGCGCAGGCCATGTTCGCAGAATTGTGACAGCGGACGGGCAAGCATTCCAACGAGTTCTCGCAAAAGCAATTTCCGTTGTAGACAACTGCGATTGCGACTCGTCTTGCTACAGATGCCTAAGAAATTACTATAACCAAAAAATCCACGACAATCTGAATCGAAACCAAGCTTCCGCGTTTTTACACCAGTGGGTGGGAAACATGAACCCATTACCGATGGAAACAATTGAATAAAAGATTTTCCCTCTGCCATATAGCAGAGGGAAAATCTTTTTGGTATGCCCGACTGGATTCGAACCAGCGGCCTTTGGAGTCGGAGTCCAACGCTCTATCCAACTGAGCTACGGGCACATATTTGATTGTTCTCTACGGGAATAGTAGTCAAATAGTAGTCAACGACTACACTTTCTTTCTCTGCGCTTCCCACAAACGCAGTCGCCGCAAGGGTTTGCACCACATCTCAAGAGGACACGCCTTACATGTCGGAGTCTAACGCTCTATCCAACTGAGCTACGGGCGCATATACATCTTGTCAACAAATGAATTATACCAATTCAAACGCCGTTTGTAAAGTCCTAATTTCAAATATTCCATAAACAATTTGGATTGTTTTTCCGCAGCCCTCATGTTAAAATACATCATATAATCACAAGGAGGATATTTTTATGGTCTATACCTCGGAATATGCTTCTCCGCTGGGAAGCATATTCCTCGCCTGCGATGACAATGCCATCATCGGTCTGTGGTTTAGCGGTCAAAAATATTTCGGCAGCACCCTCCCGATGCACACAGAGGCGAAGTCGCATCCGCTGCTGCAGGATGCGCGGCGCTGGCTGGATATTTATTTTTCCGGTAAAGCCCCCGGCTTTCTCCCGCCCCTGCGCTATGATTCCACACCCTTTCGCAAGGCTGTGTGCGACATCATGCTTACCATTCCCTACGGCCGGACCATAACCTACGGGCAGATTGCCCGGGAGTTGGCCCGGCAGCAAGGCCGGGAAAAGGTATCCGCCCAAGCCGTGGGCGGTGCGGTGGGTCACAACCCCATTTCCCTGCTCATTCCCTGCCACCGAGTGGTAGGCACCGGCGGCAGCCTCACCGGGTATGCCGGCGGCATAGACCGCAAGATGCAGCTTCTCCGTCTGGAGGGCGCAGATATGAGCCGTTTTTTCGTGCCCCAAAAAGGAACCGCACTCTGATAGTTCGTTCCACTTTCCATTTGCGCCGAAGCTATGGGACTCCCCGCCCATAATAAACGCTCTATTCCAAAAACAAACCAAGGCTGACGGGTCAATAACCTGCCAGCCTTGGATTTTATGCGAGAATGGGCTTAGCCTTACCGCTGACCCTTGTCGTAAGGAATACCCTCTGCCTTCGGTGCCCGGGACTTCTTGGATGTGAAGGCCAGCACCACCAAGGTGATGATATACGGCAGCATCCGATACACATGGGAACTGATACCGATTTCCGCCAACCAGTACACGCCGTCCCCATTGATGTCCAGGCTGGAATAGGCTGCGGCGATGCACTTGAACAGGCCAAAGAGCAGGGATGCTCCGGCGATGTTCAGCGGTTTCCAGTTGCCGAAGATCATAACCGCCAACGCCAGGAAGCCGAAGCTGGCCACATCGCCGTTGGAGCTGCAGTTGGCAGTGGTCAGTGCATAGACAAAGCCGCCCATACCGGCCAGGGCGCCGGAAATGGTGGTGCCCGCATAGCGCATCTTGTGTACGTTGATGCCCAGAGAGTCTGCCGCCTGGGGATTTTCACCGCAGGAGCGCAGCCGCAGACCGAACTTCGTCTTATACAGCAGGATAGACAGTACCACAAATATAATCAGGCAAATATAGGTCGCCAAATAGACCTTGTGCAGGAATGTGTTGCCGAAAAATCCCAGATCTGCATCTTTCCCGAAGCCCAGTGTGGTCTTTTTAATCATGAACCAGCTGGCAGCATCGCCGGTGGCCATTTGCAGCACATTCTGATTGGCAATGATACGGATCAGAAACAGCACCAGGGCGGGTGCCATCAGGTTCAGAGCCGTACCGCCGATGGTCTGGTCGGCCCGCAGGTTCACGGACGCAAAGCTCAGCAGCAGGGAGAACACCGCTCCCATGACAGCTGCCACAAGCATAGCCAGCAGCTCAAAGCCCTGCAGTGCGACCCAGTCCCCTGCCTTCTTGGCGGCGTCAAACACATGCGCCTGCTGCATCAGCCGAACAAACAAAACACCCACAAACGCGCCTAGGATCATAATACCTTCCAGGGCCAGGTTGATGATACCGCTTCGCTCGGCGAACACACCGGCCAGCGCCACGATCATCAGCGGGATCGCAAAGATAAGGGTCTGTTGAATCAGAAATGTCATGCGTCCTCGCCTCCTTTCCGGTTCTCATCCTCCGCATCAGGCGGTGTTTCCTCCGGTGTATCCAGCGGCTGGGCCGCAGCCTCCGTTGGAACGGGCGCTGTGGTCTCGGCTGTTGCCTTTGCCTCTTTGCGCTTTCTCAGGTTCATCAGCATCATCCGAATCACCAGGGAGAAGGCGGACAGGTACACGATCACAGAGATGATCACATCGGTAATATACTCATTATACGCCGTAAGGTTGGTCAGCTGCATACCCACAATATCCAGCATAGCCATGAATATACCGGCAAAGATAACGCCAATGGGGTTATTGATAGCCAGCAGCGCCACCGGGATGCCGTTAAAGCCCACGGCAGGCAGCGACTGATAGGTGGTCCAGTAAAACTCCGTGTTGCCCGATAGCCAGTACAGGGCCGCGCCCGTTCCGGCCAAGGCTCCGGCGATGGCCATGGAAAGCACGATATTCCGCTTGTCGGGAATGCCGGCATAGCGGGCAGCGTGGCGGTTACTGCCGCAGGCCTTAAGCTGATAGCCGAAGGTAGTCTTTTCCAGGATGATATACACCGCAATAGCCAGCACAATGGCCACCAGAATACCGCCATTAACCTGAGAGCCGGGGAAAAGCTTATCCAGCCCCAGCTTCGGGGTAGCTACGCCGTTGAAGGAGGTCTTATAGATATAGCCGGACTTGGTGTTTTCCACCATGTTCTTAAAGCTGCTGATGTCAAACATCCAGGTCACCAGGTTGGCGGCGATCCAGTTTGTCATAATACACGCCAGCACCTCGTTGATGTTCAGCAGAGCCTTCAGCAGGCCGGGAATCGCGCCCCAAATAGCGCCTGCCAGCATACCGCCCAACAGGGACAGGACCCAGATAACACCCACAGGCACGGAGGCTGACGGGATACCCAGGGCAATGCACAGCGATGCCAGCGTACCCATCAGGTACTGGCCGGGTGCGCCGATATTGAACAGGCCCGTCTTGAATGCCACAGCCACAGATAAACCGGTCAAAATCAGCGGTGTAGCCCGGAACAGCATATTGCCGATGTTCTGGGCATTGAAGCCCCAGGTCAACGCACCGGCTGCATCGCGGCCCGTGCTGAGGATACCGACAAAGATGAGGCGAATGCCGTCCCATATACTGCCGCCAGTGATCTTCGGTTCTACCAGGCCTACGATCAGCACCACCAGGCAGCCCACCAGCAGGCCCACCAAAATGGAGATCAGAGAGGACAGCATCTTGTTGAATCCGTCGCTGCGGCCCAAGGTCTGCAATTTCAGCTTCATGCCTGCTCACCATCCTTTCCCTCACGCTTGGCGCCTGCCATATAGAGGCCCAGCTCCTGCACCGTGATCTTTTTGGGGTCGAATTCACCCACGATCTCGCCCTCATACAAAACCAGGATCCGGTCGGACAGGCTCATTACTTCATCCAGCTCCAAGGAAACCAGCAGAACAGCCTTTCCGGCATCCCGCTCGGCCACCAGTTGACTGTGAATGAACTCAATGGCGCCCACATCCAGGCCCCGGGTAGGCTGCACCGCCACAATCAGCGGCTTTTCCCGGTCCAGCTCCCGCGCAATGATAGCCTTCTGCTGGTTACCGCCGGACATGCTTCTGGCAATCGTCACAGGGCCTTGGCCGCTGCGCACATCAAATTTCTCGATCAAATGCTCGGCATAATTCCGCACGGCGTCCCGCTTAATAAATCCGGCGTGCTGGAACTGCGGCTCCTGGAACCGCTGGAGGACCAGGTTGTTCTCCAGGGTAAAATCCAAAATAAGGCCATGCTTATGCCGGTCCTCGGGGATATGGCTCATATTCTCACCCCGATGGTGAATGGAGCTGTGAGAAATATCCTTCCCGCACAGGGTAATATTTCCCGTAGCCTTGTCCAGTCCCGTCAGGCCATAGATCAGCTCCGTCTGGCCGTTGCCGTCGATACCGGCAATGCACACGATCTCTCCGGCCCGGACGCTGAAGCTCACATGGTTTACGGCGTTGCGCTTGTGGGTGTGAGAGGCCACGCACATATCCTCCACCCGAAGGATCTCCTCCTTGGGCTGGGCGGGCGTTTTCTTCACCTCCAGCTGCACCGGGCGGCCCACCATCATGTTCGACAGCTCCTGCTTATTGGTTTCGCAGGTGTTTACCGTACCAATATACCGGCCCTTGCGCAGCACGGAGACACGGTCGGACACCTCCATGATTTCATTGAGCTTGTGGGAGATGAAGAGGATGGACTTCCCCTCTGCCGCCAGATTCTTCATGATCTGCATAAGCTCGTCAATCTCCTGGGGCGTCAGCACAGCGGTAGGCTCGTCAAAAATAAGGATCTCGTTATCCCGGTAGAGCATCTTCAGGATCTCTACACGCTGCTGCATACCCACGGTGATGTCCTCCACCTTGGCGTCCACATCTACTTTCAGGCCATACCGCTGCGACAGCTCCTCCACCTTTTTACGGGCTTCCTTCTTTTGCACAAAACCCATTTTGGTGGTCTCCGCCCCCAAAATGATATTATCCAGCACCGTGAATACATCCACCAGCTGGAAATGTTGGTGTACCATTCCGATACCCAGGGCGGTCGCCACATTCGGGTCGGTGATATTGACCTTTTCGCCGTTTTTGCGAATCTCGCCTGCCTCCGGCTGATACAGGCCGAACAGTACGCTCATCAGCGTGGATTTACCGGCGCCGTTTTCGCCCAGCAGAGCGTGAATCTCGCCCCTGCGGAGCTGCAGCGTGATGTCATCGTTGGCCTTGATGCCTGGGAACTCCTTTGTGATGTGAAGCATTTCGATCACATACTGGGGAGTATTTTCCATGCCGCCACCTACTTTCTTAGTATACTCTTTCCCCGTATCATACGCAGAAATGGTTAAAATATATTATACAGTACCCCACTGCAGATTGCAAGCGCGTAATCCGATTTTTACAAATTAATACCCCGTTTACCCTGCTTATTCGCATAATTTGTGCAAAAAAAGAAGGGCGAAACGCCCTTCTTTTTTATGTAATCCTATGAATCCCTAAATTACTTCACTTCGTTCAGGGTCAGGCTGTCGGTGCTGGCCAGCTTGGTGTAGTCGTCGTCCACGACCAGCTTGCCTTCGGCCATATCCTTCAGCATGGCGTTGTAATCGTCAACGCTCCACTTGGTCAGGGACCAGGTAGCGGTGGGCAGACCCACAGCGTTGTCCTTAGCACCCAGAGAAGTGCCAACACCGCCGATAGAAGCGAACTCACCGGCATAGAACTTGGTCAGAGACCACTGCACAGCGTCAGACAGGCCCTTCATAGCGGAGGTGATAACGGTGTCAGACTCGAAGCTCTGGTCCACATCCACGCCGATGACCTTGCCATCGTTGGCTGCAGCAGCAGCGGCAACAGAGGCAAACATGGAACCGCCGCAGGAGAAGATGACCTCCGTGCCGTTCTCATACCAGCCGCTGGCCATGGTCTGCAGCTCGGGGGAAGCGGAGAAGTTACCGCCGTACAGCCAGGAGTAGTTCATCTCGACCTTCACATTCAGTTCCTTGGCAGCAGCGCTGGCGCCCTGGACATAGCCGTAGCCATAACGGCAGCAGGCGGGGTTGTTGCCGCCGCCACCGCCGGTGAAGCCCAGCTTGGTATAGCCTTCCTTAACGGCAGCGTAACCGGCCAGATAGCCGCACTGCTGCTCCTGGAAAGCGATACCGGCGATGTTCTTCAGAGCGGGGGAATCCTTCGCACCGGCCTCTTCGCCCACGGGATAACCATCGATGAACACGAAAGACACATCGGGATAAGCCTTAGCGGCCATGCGCAGAGCGGCCTCCTGCAGGAAGCCGGCGCACACCACGATCTTGGCGCCGTTTTCGCAGGCGGCCTTCATGGCGTCAAAGCGGTCATCATCGGTGGCCTCTTTGTCATTGGCGGGCTGATAATACTTGTAGCTGAGGTTGTTGGCGTTGGCATACAGCTTCACGCCGTCGTAAGTACCCTGGTTGAAGGACTTATCCTTCAGGGAGCCCACATCGGTAACGAATGCAACTTCGTACTTGCCGTCGGCAGAGGTCATCTCATCCTTGATGCTGTCTGCGCTGACGGTCTTGTCGTTGTCCTTGTCCTTGTCGCCGCAGGCAACCAGAGACAGGGTCATGACAAGAGCAAGAAGCAGAGCAAGAAACTTTTTCATGTCAAATCTACCTTTCTACATTTTTTCCGCCTGTAAAAGCGGATAGATTTGCATGGTATTTCTACCATGCTTGTGCCTATTCTATCAGTTAATCCCCTGAAATGCAAGACCCAATTTACAATTTCAGCGCAAAAAAGCAACCCTTTCTGTGTGCAGACTGCACAAAGGGCTGCTTTTTTCGCTTTTTGGGTTATTTATTTTCCATCTTGACCGCAACCTCAAGAGCAATTTTCATCATATTGGTGAAATTGGTCTGACGCTCGTCGGCGGAGAGCTCGGTGCCGTTGACCAGGTTGTCGGAAATGGAGCAGATCGCCAGAGCGCGCTTGCCGGTGTAGGCGGCGGTGCAGTACAGGGCGGCGGCCTCCATCTCCACGGCCATAACGCCCATCTTGCTAAAGCGCATATTGCGCCCGGCGGCGTCGTAGAAGGTGTCGGAGGAGTAGAGATTGCCCACGGGCATCTTCACGCCCAGCTCCTTAGCCGACTCCACGGCAGCCGTCAGCAGGTCAAAGTCGCAGATGGGGGCATAGGTGCCGCCCAGCTCATATTGGTCGGCAAAATTGGAATTGGTGCAGGCGCCCTGACCGGCCACCACGCTGCCCAGCTCCAGGTCCGCGCGCATGGCCCCAGCGGAGCCCACACGGATGATGTTCTCCACATCGTACTGGGTATACAGCTCATAGGCATAAATACCGATGGACGGCATACCCATGCCGCTGGCCATCACGGACACAGGCACGCCCTTGTAGGTGCCGGTGTAGCCCTGCACGCCGCGAACATTGTTCACCAGCTTCGGCTCCGTCAGAAAGGTCTCGGCAATAAACTTCGCCCGCAGGGGATCGCCGGGCATGAGAACGGTTTTTGCGAAATCGCCCTTGTTGGCATTATTGTGGGGGGTAGACATAGTAATATCCTCCTGTTATTTTTCCATAGCCTTCACGGCCTTCACGATGCGGCTGGTGCCCAGGCGGTCGGCGCCCAGGGCCACGAAGTCCTCGGCGTCCTGCAGATTGGCAATGCCGCCGGCGGCCTTGATTTTCACATGGGGGGCCACATTGGCCTTAAACAGCGCCACATCCTCCCGGGTAGCACCGCCCCCGCCGAAGCCGGTGGAGGTCTTGATATACTCCGCTCCGGAGTCGGAAACCACCCGGCACATTTCTTTCTTTTCCTCATCCGTAAGCAGGCAGGTCTCAATGATGACCTTCAGCAGCTTTCCGCCGCAGGCCGCCTTCACCGCCTTGATTTCCTCCAGGACCTTGTCATACAGCCTGTCCTTCACCCAGCCGATGTTGATGACCATGTCAATTTCCGAGGCGCCGTTTTTCACCGCGTCCTCCGTCTCAAAGCACTTGGTAGCGGTAGTACTGTACCCATTGGGGAAGCCGATAACGGTGCAAATGGCGATCTTTCCGTCCACATACTCCGCCGCCCTGCGCACATAGCTGGCCGGGATGCACACGCTGGCGCAGCCGTACTTCATGCCATCGTCGCAGATGGTGCGGATCTCCTCCCAGGTAGCCCCCTGGCTCAAAAGGGTGTGGTCCACCCGCCGGAGAATGTCCTTAACCGTGTCGTTCATATGCAAATAGCTCTCCTTTCGGTCCATATTCGCTGAATATATTTGTCAGTATACCACAATTTCGTTGCCTCCGCAACTAAACTTATACAGCGTGTCAAAAAAGCCTCGCAGAGTTTGCCGCCCGCAGGCGGCAAAGAATTGAAATCATTTTC
>OHAU01001336.1_pt1 | contig 29479 bp, 25 predicted proteins | sample 1577181 | NCBI WGS metagenome assembly OHAU01 (sample SAMEA3541472, study PRJEB24748) | human gut metagenome | biome: human gut; feature: human-associated habitat; material: faeces | place: China | collected 2012 | reverse complement strand
CTGTTCCCTTGCAAGTTTTTTCTCTGCTTTTCTGTAAAACATAGGGTACCCGGCTCTTTCTCCTGTAGAAAATACACACATTCCCTGCATGGCAAAATCGATCCCAAGAAATCTCTCTGCCGGTCTTTTTTCCACTGTTTGGTCCTCACAGCAGAACAAAAGGCTGGCAAAATATTTCCCGGATGGCTCACGGCTCACAGTTACAGACTTCAGTTTCCAGTCTGATGGGATCTGACGGTGAAGTTTTATCCTTATGACGGACATCTTTGGAAGCTTCAGATGGGTATCCTGCAAAAGGATATTTCCGTTTAGTGCATTGGTCGTATATGAATTTCTTGCATGCTTCTTTGATTTATAACGTGGAAATCCGCAGGCTGGTTCCCGAAAAAACTTCCGGAACGCACTTTCCAGATGCAGCTGCGCATTCGCCAGGGCAAGGGAGTCCACCTCCTTCAGCCAGGGATATTCCTTCTTATATCCGGCCGGTGTGTTCCTGAGCATCTTTTTTTCTTTCTGGTAATAGCTGATCTTGTCCGCAAGCATCTGGTTATAGATAAAGCGGCTGCAGCCGATTGTTTTCTCTATCTGGACTCTCTGCTCTTTATTTGGATAGATCCTTATTTTTACGGCGCGGTTCATTCTTCTCACCCTGGCTTTCTATATACTACCGTATCGTTTCAATCGTTGCTCCGCCTGCACTGAGCAGACAGAAGATCTGACTCCAGAATGCATCTTTCATGGTCTAACTCCATTATATTTATCATCCTTTTTCTTATATCGACGGATATGTATTTATGAACTAATTGTTCTTTTTCAGTATACTACATCAGGGAAGGGAGAACAAGTGTTTCTTTTATACTATAGAGATTTTTTTGAGCAGATATGCTCAGATGTGCAATTTATCTCACCACCTGAAGAGGTGGGAGAATTCTTGCTACATTTGTTAAAACAGCAGGGAACTTCAACATATGTATAAAAATGTAATTACAAAGACAGCCTGTAAAATATACAAAAAAGAGAAAAATAATCGATCAAACTTTGTGAGAAAATCAAGTTTCTCGAGAAACCTATTGATTTTCGATAAATCTGGAATATACTAATTTTAGATAAAAGTAGTGATATAGGTATAAAATATATCAAAATGCTAGATGACTTTAATGAAGACAGAGAAAAATTGCATTTTGATATAAAACAAGAAAAACGCTGCTATTTATGCAAGCATAAAGCTATGTTAAAATAGATTTCAGAAAAAAGAAACCAGAGAATAAGTATTGGAGAACCCGGATGGCCATATCAGTTAAATGGGTGATATCCGACTTATCAAATAAAAGGAAAAGGAAGGAGCATTACAAGATGCGCAACAGAAGTAAATGGATCCTCTGTATGGGACTTGCTTTTACCATGGCAGCTTCCGTTACATTGAGCGGATGCGGCACAGGTAAAAAGGACAGCGGAAAGACAGAGATCGAACTTGTGCAGTATAAACCGGAAGCAGTCAAGGCATTTGAAAAGCTGGAAGAAAAATTCAATGCCACTCATGATGATATCCATCTTACCATCGAATCCCCAAACGATGCTATGACTGTGTTGAAGACAAGATTTATCCGTGAGGACAATCCGGATATCATCGGAATCGGAGGCGATGTTAACTTTTCCAATTTTATTGATTCTGATATGCTGATGGATATTTCCGATTATCAGGGACTGGATTCGATCAAAGATGCATATAAAGAAATTGATAAAGCGCTGGAATTCGTTCCGGAAGACGGAGTCTATGCGGTTCCTTACGTGGCCAATGCCGCCGGGATCCTTTACAATCGTGAGCTTTTCAAGGAGCATGGCTGGCAGATCCCGACTACATGGGATGAATTTATGAGCCTTTGCCAGAAAATCCAGGATGCAGGTATCCAGCCGCTTTATTTCGGATTTAAAGATACTTGGACCTGTCTTGCACCGTGGAATTCTATTTCGGTGGATCTTGCACCATCTGATGTATGCCATCAGGTAAACCAAGGAAAAACTACTTTTGAAAAAGAGTATAAGGAAGTAGCAGACCGTATGCTGGAGCTTATCCAGTATGGACCGGATGATCCCTTTGCCTATGATTACAATGGAGCCTGCACCGCTTTTGCAAAAGGGGAAGCTGCCATGTATCCCATCGGAAGCTATGCGATCCCGCAGATCCAGAGTGTAAACCCGGATATGGATATTGATTCTTTTGTGACACCGGCAAGCAATGATCCGTCAGAAAACAAACTGAATTCCGGAGTTGACCTTCAGTTCTGTGTGATGAATGACTGTGAGAATAAGGAAGCTGCCTATGAAGTGCTGGATTTTCTCCTTGAGGATGAAAATGTACAGACATATCTGGATGACCAGAAGGCAGTTCCATGCAAAGAGGGTGATTTCACACTTCCCGCTACTCTGGATGGTATGAAGGAATACATAGAAGAGGGAAGGATGGCCGACTACCAGGATCATTATTATCCTACAGAGATGGCTGTGGATGCACAGATACAGACCTTCCTGATGAAAAAGGATAAAGATGCATTCCTGAAAAAATTTGATACAGACTGGACAAGATATAACCGTGACATTATCCGTAAAGTACAGGACTATGAGGAGAAGAACGGGGAAGGAGAGAACTGATCATGGGAAAAAAATCTATGAGTGGAAGAAAGCTGACCTTTCTTCTGATCACCATTCCGATCGTGGCATTATTTTTCTGCTTTAACACACTGCCTCTGATCAAGGGTGTGATCTACAGCTTTACAAACTTTAAAGGCTATGGAAGCTATGACTGGGTAGGGCTTCGAAACTATAAGGATCTTTTTACAGACAGCCGTGTTGGCGGTTCCTATCTGTTTACCTTTAAGCTGGCCATCGTGGCAACTATCGTAACGAATGTACTCAGCCTGATCCTGGCACTTGGACTGAACAGCAAGATCCGTTTCAAGAGTGCACTGCGTGGAGCTTATTTTATTCCTAATGTACTTGGCGCACTGGTCGTAGGATATATTTTCAATTATTTCTTTACATATATCCTGCCTGCATTCGGAAAGATGGTCGGAAATAAAACATTGTCTTCCAGCATGCTTTCCAGTACGAGCCTTGCATGGGTAGCCATCGTGATCGTGTGTGCATGGCAGTCCATTGCAATGAATACGATCATCTATATTTCCGGGCTTCAGACAGTGCCGGAGGATGTATACGAGGCAGGAGCTATTGATGGTGCTACCGGATTCAGTAAGTTCCGTTACCTGACATTCCCACTGATCGTTCCGTTTTTCAGTATCAACATGGTTCTCTGTGTGAAAAACTTCCTGATGGTATTTGATCAGATCATGGCTTTGACAAAAGGTGGTCCTGCACAGAGTACAGAATCCATTTCCTATCTGATCTATAACAATGGTATGAGTGGCGGTCAGTTTGGATTCCAGAGTGCCAATGCGGTTATATTCTTTATTGTGATCGTGATCATTTCTGCAATGCAGTTGACTATCACAGGGAAAAAGGAGGAGCAGCTGTAATGAAAACGAAAGTAAGGGAAAAAGCGAACTGGCCGGTAACGATCCTTCTGATCCTTGGCCTTATCACAGTGGTATTTCCGCTTTATATGACAATTGTGATCGCATTCAAGCAGCCGACAGAGATGACCAACAGTGTAGCCGGGATCCTGTCTCTGCCGCAGAAATTCAGTCTTGCCAATTTCAGGGAAGCTATGGAGGTAACAGACTTCTGGCATTCTCTTGGAAACAGTGTATTGATCACTGTGATCACAGTGGTTCTTGCTATTGTAATTCATTCACTTTTAGGTTATGCTATAGCCAGAAACAAGAGAAGTAAATTTTATAAATTTATCTATCTCTATGTAGTGAGCGGTATGTTTGTTCCGTTTGCTATCCTGATGATGCCGCTTGTAAAGCAGACTGCTGAGATGGGGCTTGATAACAAAGTCGGTGTGATCATTCTTTATACGGTATTTTATATGCCTATGAACGTGCTTCTTTATTCCGGATATCTGACAAACATTCCGATGGCCCTTGAGGAGGCCGCCTGTGTGGATGGAGCCAGCACCTGGAAAACATACTGGAAGATCATCTTTCCGATCATGAAGCCGATGCATGCCACAGTGGCAGTTCTGACAGCGCTTGGAACTTGGAATGATGTTATGACTCCGCTGGTTATCATGTCCGGATCTACAGGTGGAACCACATTGCCTCTGGCACAGCTGAATTTCCAGACTCAGTTCGGAACAAACTATAACCTTGCGTTTGCCTCTTATCTGCTGGCACTGCTTCCGATCCTTCTGTTTTATCTGATCTGCCAGAAGCACATTTTAAATGGTGTTGTAAACGGTGCCGTAAAATAAAAACACAAGAAAAAGGAGGATTCACATATGGGAATCATCTACTGCGAGAAAGACAGAACGTTTACCCTGCAGACAAAAGAAACTACATATCAGATGCAGGTGGATCAGTACGGATTTCTTCTTCATCTCTATTATGGTAAAAAGGCAGAAGGCTGCATGGATTATCTTCTGACTTACTATGACAGAGGATTTTCCGGAAATCCCTATGATGCGGGAACAGACAGAACCTATTCCATGGACTCTCTTCCACAGGAGCTTTCCTGCTACGGAAACGGAGATTTCCGCAGTGCATCACTGATGCTGGAAAACGGTGACGGAAGCATGAGCTGTGATATGCGTTACAAGAACTATACTATCCGTGACGGTAAATACAGCCTTCCGGGGCTTCCGGCTGTTTATGCGGAGAACGATGAGGCACAGACTCTGGAGATCGTACTGGAGGATCCGGCTACCGGCGTGGAGGCCATGCTTCTTTACGGTGTACTTCCGGAACTGGATATCATTACGAGAAGCGTCTATGTCCGTAATCAGAGCAGTGAGAAGATCTATGTGAATAAGGTGATGTCCGCAGAACTGGATTTTCTTTACGGAGATTATGACCTGCTTACTTTTTACGGAAGACATGCCATGGAACGGAATCTGCAGAGGGTTCCGGTAGCACACGGAAGTCAGATGATCGGCAGTGTCCGTGGTACATCCAGCCATCAGTATAATCCGATGATGATCCTGGCAGAAAAGGACACTACAGAGGATCATGGAGGTTGCTATGCTATGTCCTTTGTATACAGTGGAAATTTCCAGGGTGAGGTTCTGAAGGATCAGTACAATCAGACAAGAATGCTCCTTGGTGTACAGGAGGAGTGCTTCCGGTATCCGCTGGAAGCCGGGGAGACCTTCTATGCGCCTGAGGTGATCTTAAGCTACACAGATCAGGGAATGAACCGTCTTTCCCAGAATCTGCACAGCTGCATCCGTCACCATATCTGCCGCGGCAAATATAAAACAGCGATTCGTCCGGTACTGGTAAACAGCTGGGAGGCAGCATATTTTGATTTTACAGGGGAGACTTTATATAATCTGGCAAAAGAGGCAAAGAGCCTTGGTATCGATATGCTGGTTCTGGATGACGGTTGGTTTGGAAAACGTGACGATGACAACAGTGGTCTTGGGGACTGGTATGTTAATGAGAAGAAGCTTGGAGAGACTCTCGGCGGACTGGTAAAAAGAGTCAATGACCTCGGAGTGAAATTCGGTATCTGGGTCGAGCCGGAGATGATCTCTGAGGACAGTGATCTTTACCGCGAGCATCCGGACTGGGCACTTACGATTCCGGGAAGAAAACCAGTGAGGTCCAGAAATCAGCTGGTACTTGATTTTTCCAGAAAAGAAGTTGTAGATGGAATCTTCGGACAGATCAGTGCGGTATTGGATAATGCCAATATTGAGTACGTTAAATGGGACATGAATCGAAGCCTGATGGATGTATTTTCCGTAATGACCAAGGATCAGGGACGTGTAATGTATGATTATGTCCTGGGATTGTACGATTTTCTGGACCGTATGGTGAACCGTTATCCGGATCTTCTGATCGAGGGCTGCAGCGGCGGTGGCGGAAGATTTGACGCAGGCATGCTGTATTACACACCGCAGATCTGGTGCAGCGACAACTCTGATGCTGTTGACAGGCTTCGAATCCAGTATGGCACTTCCTTCGGATATCCGGTATCGGCCATGGGAGCACATGTGTCTGCAGTGCCGAACCATCAGACAGGAAGGATCACTCCGTTACATACCAGAGGTGTGGTTGCCATGTCCGGAACCTTCGGCTACGAGCTGGATCTTCTGAAGCTGACTGAGGAAGAAAAAGACGAGGTCCGCAGCCAGATCGGGGAATTCCGTAAGTATGCGCCACTGATCCAGAACGGACGATACTATCGCCTGACAGATCCGTTTAAGAGTGAGATCTGTGCATGGGAGATCGTTGGAAATTCTCAGGAAGAAGTTCTGCTCAATGTTGTCATGGAGGAGATCCATGGAAACATGACTGTGAATTATGTGCAGCTTCGCGGACTTGATGAGAGTGCTCTGTATAAGGAACAGGCTACCGGCAGGATCTATTCCGGAGCTGCTCTGATGCATGGTGGAATGCCGCTTCCAGCAGAGTTTGGGGAGTACAGAGCTTATCAGTATCATTTTGTGCGAGAATAAAACAGAGCCTTTTTAATCTGTGAAATAAAGATAAAATAAAAGATCCGCCGGATCGAACAGTTCTCTGATAACTGTCTGATCGGCGGATTTTTTGATCGTTTGTGATGAAATATTATGTATTCTGAGAATTATAAGATCAGTGGACGGTAATCTGATAGCTTTTAATAAACTCTTCATCCGGTTTCAGAACGTTGATATTATTTTTTTCAGAGAGCGATTTTTCAAAACCACAGTCATCACAGCGTCCCATCCACGGCTCCAGGCATACAAAGGGAGCACCGGGTACGGACCAGATACCGAAATTCGGGAAGCCCTCACTGGTAAGTGTCAGATATGGAGTTCCGTCCGGGAAGAGGATACCGGCCTTTTGGATCTGGCCGTTATCAAAAACAAGAGCGTCTTTATCAAACATATGAGGAGCAATGGAACAGGTTCCGTTTTCAAGGGAAAGTGTATGTGGCTCGTCAGCAATGACTGTTCCTGCAGACGTATCGATGAGGAGATAGGTAAGAACGTCCAGGCCTTCAAAAGCAAGACGGTAATCGCTCTGGGATTCTCCTTCACGTACCGGAACACGGAATGCCGGATGGCCGCCGATGGTAAAATACATAGTTTCAGAATCATTATTAACTACTTCCCAGCATACGTCCAGGTCATGCTCCTTCAGAGTGTAGGTGATCTTCAGAGCGAAAGCAAACGGATAAACCTTCAGGGTTTCTTCGGAGGACTTAAGGACAAAGGAAAGGGAAGTATCGGTAATATCCGTGCAGATAAAATCGCTGTCCCTTGCAAAGCCGTGCTGTCTGGAAGGATATTCCTTTCCGTTCAGACGCCAGATATCTTTGTAGTTACGTCCCACGTTGGGAAAAAGTACAGGCGCATGGCGTTTCCAGTAAGCCGGATCTGCCTGCCAGAGGATCTCCCTGTCATTAGTCTTGTCATAGATTCCGGTGAGTTCAGCACCGTGGTCGGAAACGGAAATCTTAAGAAAGCTGTTTTCAATCGTTCGTGTCATGATAAACCTCCTGTATGACAGCATTCGGGTAATATTACCCCGGAATTGCTGCATGTTTTTTTCTATTTTAGCACATTTTACAGACGATAACGAGAAAAATACGATCCATGGAAAAAATAACTGGAAAATCTGTCAGATTTACCAAGAGAAATTGCTGTTTTTTGGAAGAATAACCTTGACTAATGAAGGAGAAATCTATACAATAATTATGTGCGTAGAAAACATACATTTTTATGTTTTAAAGAACAATAATTAGGAGGAAAATGTAAAATGGCAAAATGGGTTTACATGTTTACAGAAGGTAATGCTACTATGAGAAATCTTCTGGGCGGCAAAGGTGCCAACCTTGCTGAGATGACAAACCTCGGTCTTCCTGTACCGCAGGGCTTCACAATCACAACAGAGGCCTGCACACAGTACTACGAGGATGGCAGATCCATCAATGATGAGATCATGGCTCAGATCATGGAAGCAATTACCAAGATGGAAGGAGTTACCGGTAAGAAATTCGGTGACAAAGAAAATCCTCTGCTTGTATCCGTTCGTTCTGGTGCGAGAGCATCTATGCCTGGTATGATGGACACAATCCTCAACCTTGGTTTAAATGAAGAAGTTGTTAACACTCTTGCTGAGAAATCCGGCAATGAGCGTTGGGCTTGGGACTGCTACAGAAGATTCATCCAGATGTATTCTGACGTAGTTATGGAAGTTGGTAAGAAATACTTCGAGGAGCTCATCGATGAGATGAAGACTAAGAGAGGTGTTAAGCAGGACGTTGAGCTTACAGCTGCTGACCTGCATGAGCTTGCTGACCAGTTCAAAGCTGAGTATAAATCCAAAATCGGTTCTGATTTCCCAACTGATCCGAAGGAGCAGCTGGTTGGTGCGATCAAAGCCGTATTCCGTTCCTGGGACAACCCACGTGCGAACGTATATCGTCGTGACAATGATATCCCATATTCCTGGGGTACAGCTGTTAACGTACAGATGATGGCATTCGGTAACATGGGTGATGACTGTGGTACAGGTGTTGCCTTCACACGTGACCCTGCTACAGGTGCTAACGGCCTGTTCGGTGAGTTCCTTACCAATGCACAGGGCGAGGACGTAGTTGCCGGTGTTCGTACACCAATGCACATCTCCGAGATGGAGCAGAAGTTCCCGGAAGCATTCGTACAGTTCAAACAGGTTTGCGAGACTCTGGAGAAACACTACAGAGATATGCAGGATATGGAGTTTACTGTAGAGCATGGTAAACTGTATATGCTTCAGACACGTAATGGTAAGAGAACTGCACAGGCTGCTCTTAAGATCGCTTGTGACCTCGTTGATGAGGGAATGAGAACAGAGGAAGAGGCTGTTGCAATGATCGATCCTCGTAACCTTGATACCCTGCTTCATCCGCAGTTCGATGCAGCTGCTCTGAAAGCTGCTACACCGATGGGCAAAGGTCTTGGAGCTTCTCCAGGAGCTGCTTGCGGTAAGATCGTATTCTCTGCAGAGGACGCTGTTGAGTGGGCTGCAAGAGGAGAGAAAGTTGTTCTTGTTCGTCTTGAGACATCCCCAGAGGATATCACAGGTATGAAGGCTGCTCAGGGTATCCTGACAGTTCGTGGTGGTATGACATCTCACGCAGCCGTTGTTGCTCGTGGTATGGGATCCTGCTGTGTATCCGGATGTGGCGACATCGCTATGGATGAGGAGAACAAGAAATTCACACTTGCTGGTAAAGAGTTCCATGAGGGAGATGCAATCTCCATCGATGGTACAACAGGTAACATCTATGACGGACTTATCCCGACTGTAGATGCTAAGATCGCTGGTGAGTTCGGACGTATCATGGGATGGGCTGACAAGTACAGAACAATGAAAGTTCGTACAAACGCTGATACTCCTGCTGATGCTAAGAAAGCTCGTGAGCTTGGTGCAGAGGGAATCGGTCTTTGCCGTACAGAGCATATGTTCTTCGAGGGCAACAGAATCGACGCATTCCGTGAGATGATCTGCTCTGAGACAGTAGAGGAGAGAGAAGCAGCACTTGCTAAGATCCTTCCGGAGCAGCAGGGAGACTTCGAGAAACTCTATGAGGCACTTGAAGGAAATCCTGTAACCATCCGTTTCCTTGATCCGCCACTTCATGAGTTCGTTCCTACAGAGGAAGAGGACATCAAGAAACTGGCTGACGCTCAGGGCAAGACTGTAGAGCAGATCAAGACAATCATCGCTTCCCTTCACGAGTTCAACCCGATGATGGGACATCGTGGATGCCGTCTTGCTGTTACTTACCCAGAGATCGCTAAGATGCAGACAAGCGCTGTTATCCGTGCAGCTATCAACGTTAAGAAGAATCATCCGGATTGGAACATCAAACCGGAGATCATGATTCCGCTTGTTGGTGACATTAAAGAGCTTAAATATGTTAAGAAATTCGTTGTAGAGACAGCAGACGCTGAGATCAAAGCAGCTGGTTCTGACCTTGAGTACGAGGTTGGTACTATGATCGAGATCCCGAGAGCAGCTCTTACAGCTGATGATATCGCTAAAGAGGCTGACTTCTTCTGCTTCGGTACAAACGACCTTACACAGATGACATACGGATTCTCCCGTGATGACGCTGGTAAGTTCCTTAACGCATACTATGATGCTAAGATCTTCGAGAACGATCCATTCGCTAAGCTTGACCAGACAGGTGTCGGCAAACTTATGAAGATGGCTATCGAGCTTGGAAAACCGGTTAACCCGAAACTTCACGTAGGTATCTGCGGTGAGCACGGCGGAGATCCGTCTTCCGTAGAGTTCTGCAACGAGATCGGACTTGACTATGTATCCTGCTCACCGTTCCGTGTACCGATCGCTCGTCTTGCAGCAGCACAGGCAGCAATCGCTAAGAAGAACGCATAAGTAAGAATACATTTCAGGCTGAAATTTCAGTCTGAGCATATATAAAACTTCTGGCAGTCTGTAGAAATACAGATTGTCAGGAGTTTTTTTCTTTATGATATTTTTTGAAGTATTCCGACGGTTTACGAAAAATAGGATTCATGGTATCATGAAAGAAACAGGGCAGAGAATGCCAGAGGATAAGGAGAATTTTATGAACCAGGAATCACAGACACCACATAAGAGGCGGGTACGATATAAAGGAAAATATCCGAAGAAATTTGAGGAGAAATATAAAGAGCTTCAGCCTGAGAAATATAAAGATACCATTGAACATGTGATCAGCAAGGGGAATACACCGGCTGGAATGCATATTTCCATTATGGTGAAAGAGATCATTGATTTTCTGGAGATTAAGCCGGGGCAGGTTGGATTTGATGCTACACTTGGTTACGGTGGGCATACAAAGGCCATGCTGGAATGCCTGAAAGGTCAGGGACACATGTACGCTACGGATGTGGACCCGGAAGAATCTGCCAAGACAAGGAAACGTCTGGCAGAACAGGGATTCGGAGAAGATATCCTGACAATTAAACTCCAGAATTTCTGTACTATTGATGAGATCGCAGAGGAAGTTGGTGGCTTTGATTTTATCCTGGCGGATCTTGGGGTGTCTTCCATGCAGATCGACAATCCCAAGAGAGGGTTTTCCTTTAAGGTGGATGGTCCTCTGGATTTAAGGCTGAACCAGGAAACCGGGATCAGCGCAGCGGAACGGCTGGATACCATTTCGAGAGAAGAGCTTGCCGGAATGTTGGATGAGAATTCCGATGAGCCGTATTGTGAGGAGATCGCGAAGGCCATCACAGATGAGATCCGAAGAGGAAACCACATAGATACTACTACGAAGCTTCGTGAAGTCATTGAGAAGACATTGTCTTTCCTTCCTGAAAAAGAGAGGAAAGACACGGTGAAAAAAACATGCCAGAGAGTTTTCCAGGCACTGCGTATTGATGTGAACCGGGAATTCGAGGTCCTCTATGATTTTATGGAAAAACTTCCTGGAGCGCTGAAGCCAGGCGGCCGTGTAGCGATCCTTACCTTCCATTCCGGAGAGGACAAGCTGGTAAAGAAAGCCTTAAAGCAGGGCTATAAAGACGGCATCTATTCCGACTATTCAAAAGATGTGATCCGTCCTTCCGCACAGGAATGTGCACAGAATGGCCGCGCCAGATCCACGAAGATGCGCTGGGCTGTGAAGGCCTGAGTGAAGAGTGAAAGAGCAGTTCTGATACAGAAACAGAAAAATCCTGGAATGCGTTGACATCCGGGATTTTTTTTGCTATGTTATATAAGTTTACATATGATAAAGCTGCGGCTTAAACTGAATAGGAGAAAGGATATGGATGTGGAGGAAAAGAAGGACATTTTTGATAAACTGATGCATCTTCCGGTGCTGAATATATTTGAACCTTTTTATAAGAAACATAAGGAAGTTCTGATGTATCTGTTCTTTGGAGGGCTCACATTTTTTCTGAACATTGCGTTGTATGCATGGCTGGATAAGGGGCTGGGTATGAATGCGCTGATCGCCAATGTGATTTGTTGGGTGGTCTGTGTATTGTTCCAGTATTTTACAAACAGAACATGGGTATTCGACGGGCAGGTGGATTCTGCTGCCGGATTTTTAAAGCAGATGGCTTCGTTTTTCGGAGGCCGGCTCTTTACTCTGGTTGTGGAGGAAGCAATCCTTGCGGTATTTATCACCGGGCTTGGATTTAACAGCATGGCAGTGAAGCTTGTCGCTCAGGTGGTTGTGATCGTATTGAATTATGTGATCAGTAAATTAATAGTTTTTAAAAAATAAAAAATATTTATATTTGCAGGAAAGGAGTTGAGCTGAAATTGACAAAGGACAAGACAAATGATATGACTGTAGGGAATCCGGTGAGCCTGATCATCCGGTTTATGATTCCCATGTGCCTTGGAAATATTTTTCAGCAGTTTTATAATATTGCGGATTCCATTGTTGCGGGTCAGTTCCTGGGAGTAGATGCGCTGGCTGCGATCGGAAGCACCGGTTCACTGATGTTTTTTGTTACCGGATGGCTTAACGGACTGAGCAGTGGTTTTGCCATTCTGGTATCCCAGTGGTTCGGGGCGAAGCAATATGATAAGATGCGTCATTACGTAGCTATGTCCATCTGTTTGGCAGCAGCCTTTGCCATTGTGATGACCATTGGCTTTGAGGCTTTGAATGAACCGATCCTACGACTGATGAATTCGCCGGAGGATCTGATGGGATCTGTGAAGGGATATATGGGAATTATTTATGCAGGCCTGATCGTAACAGCGGCATATAATTCACTGGCAGCGTTTCTTCGCGCACTTGGAGATTCAAAATCTCCGCTGTATTTTCTGATCATTTCGGCAGTGATCAATGTGTTCCTGGATATTCTTTTTATTGTAAAAATCGGAATGGGAGTGGAAGGCTGTGCTTATGCTACGGTTATCGCACAGGCAATTTCCGCAGTCTGCTGCCTGATCTATATTATCAAAAAGTTCCCGATTTTGCATCTGAAGAAAGAAAACTTTGAAATTTCTTTTACCAGCTTCCGTTATCTGCTGGCCCTTGGTATTCCCATGGGACTTCAGTTTTCCATCACAGCGATCGGAACCATTATTGTACAGGGTGCTGTAAATATTTACGGTTCTGTATACATGGCAGGATTTTCCGCTGCGGGAAAACTACAGAATATCATTGTAACGGTATTTGTAGCTTTTGGTGCGACGATGGCAACCTTTGTAGGACAGAACCGTGGCGCCGGAAAGATGGACCGTGTAAAAGAAGGAATGAAATATACCCAGATCATGGTCTTGATCTGGAGTGTGATCACTATGATCATAATGTTCTTTTTCGGAAAGTACATGACCTGGTTATTTATTGACAAGTCCCAGACAGATGTTATTAATGTTTCTGTTACTTATTTTCATACTGTATTCTGGGCATATCCGTTCCTTGGAAGTATCTTCCTTTACAGAAACGGCCTTCAGGGACTGGGATATGGCCTGGTTCCCATGCTGGGCGGTGTGTTTGAACTGGTGGCAAGAAGTGCGATCGTTATGTTTGTTGCAGGAAAAACAAGTTTTGCCGGTGTATGTCTGGCGGATCCTGCTGCATGGATCGCGGCACTGATCCCGCTGATTCCGTATTATATTTATGTGATGAAAAAGTGGAGCAGGGGAAAAAAGGAAACTGTTGCCTGAGTGGGCATAATACAGAAAATGAAAAGAATAAATTTAGGCTTGCAATTATGGAAGATACAGTTATAATGATATTATAACTGCGGAAAAAAACCAGGAAACCGGGATTCCGGGTAAGATTACAGATCCAGAAGGGAGAATATAGATCATGGAAATCACAAAGGAAACAACAATGGGTGAGATGCTTGCATACGATGAGAAGATCGCATACATTCTTATGCAGGAAGGAATGCACTGCATCGGCTGTCCGTCTTCTATCGGTGAGTCTCTTGAGGAGGCATGCATGGTACACGGACTTGACGTAAATGTAGTACTGGCAGACATCCATCACTATGAAGAGACCAAGAACCAGAAATAAATAACAGAAACGTACAGATTACGGACCGTAAGGGATAACGACTGTGCATGTTTTTTTGACATGCCGTTGTTATCCCTTATTTTTTTTACACGTTTTATACGGAAAAGCGGAGGAAAACACCATGTATGTAATGATCGACAATTTTGATTCGTTTGTTTATAATCTAAAAGCGTATTTTGAGGAACTGGGGCGTGAGATCCTTGTAAAGCGCTGCGACGAGATCACCCTGGAAGAACTGGAGGAACTGAAGCCGGAAGGAATCATTCTTTCTCCGGGCCCCAAACGCCCCTGGGACGCAGCCCTTTGTGTGGAAACCGTAAACAGATTTCAGGGAAGGGTTCCGATCTTAGGAGTCTGTCTGGGACATCAGGTGTTGGGACACTGCGCAGGTGCGGTGGTAGAAAAGGGAAAACGTCCCATGCATGGAAAGGTGACAGAGATTCGCAACTATGGAACCGGAGTGTTTGCCGGTCTGCCGGAAGAATTTAAAGTGACAAGATACCATTCCCTGATTGTCCGTGGAGAAAGTCTTCCGGAAGAATATCAGGTAGATGCAGTTTCCAAAGACGGGGCAGTGATGGGAATTTCCCACAAAATCCTTCCGTTATACGGGGTACAGTTTCATCCGGAAGCAGTTCTTACGGAATACGGTCATGAGCTGCTTGAGAATTTCTGCAAAATCGCGGAAAGATTTCAGCAGGAGCAGGAAAGGGCAGCTATAGAAAAAACAGCCTGAGCAGAGAAAATACGGGAAATAAATAGGAGCTTGAACATGTACAGAGATCATCGTATCATAAAGAAACTGGACACATATATTCCGGCAGCAGAGATCTTCCGGATCTACGAAAAGGAACTGGGAGCCGCTTTTCTGGATTCTTCCCTTGTTAACGATCTGGGACGGTATTCCGTGATCGGAAGATGTCCGTATCTGAAGCTGGTAAAGGACGGAGAGACCTTTACTATCAATGGAAGGCCGGAAACAGAGACAACCTTTGAAGACTATATGCGGGAATATTTGAATACCCATGAGGACAAAAATAACAGCGGACTTCCCATCGTATCCGGAGCAGTAGGGTATTTTTCCTATGATTACGGAAGAAAACAGATGGGAGTACCATCCGGAGAAAAGGAGCTTGTGACTGTTCCGGAGGCAGTTCTGACGTTTTATGACTGTTTTATCGTAGAAGACTGTCAGGAAAAAAGAACCTATCTTGTGTCAAACGGAATCAGTGAAGACGCTGCAGCAGAAATCGGAGCGATGGAAAAAGCAATCCGGGAATTTACAGAGGCGGGGAAAAAGGAAGGATCGGAAACAGGAGAAAAAAAGGAATCCGGAAACAGTATGGTCATGGAAAATTCTCACCGTGAGAAATTCAGGATCCAGGTTCATCCCAATTTTGAAAAAGAAGAATACAAACAGGCAGTAAACCGGATGATCCGGTATATTATAGAGGGTGATATCTATATTGCCAACATGACGCAGCAGCTGACTATTGAAAGCGAAAAACCGCCTCTGGATGTTTTTTATGATCTTCGAAAAAATAATCCGTCTCCTTTCGGCGGATATCTGGATTTCGGAGACTATCAGATCGTCTGTGCCTCTCCGGAACGTTTTCTGAAGATGAAAGACCGTCATGTAAATACTCGTCCTATAAAGGGAACAAGAAAACGTGGCGTAACATCTGAGGAAGATGAAATGCTCCGTCGGGAGCTTCAGGATTCAGGAAAAGATAAGAGTGAACTTCTTATGATCGTAGATCTGGAGCGAAATGATCTGAACCGGGTGTGTACACCGGGAAGCGTGAAGGTAACCGAGCTTTTTACAGTGGAAGCATACGCTACGGTTTTTCATCTGGTATCGGATATTGAAGGAAAACTGGAAGACGGAAAAAATGTTATGGATCTTCTGGAGGCTGCATTCCCCGGCGGTTCTATTACCGGTGCGCCGAAATATCGTGCCATGGAGATCATTGACGAGCTGGAACACGGCAAGCGAAATCTTTATACAGGCTCTATCGGCTATCTGACCCTGGATGGAAGCTGCGATTTCAACATCGTGATTCGTACAGCTCTTCATAAAAACGGAAAATATCACCTTGGCGTCGGCGGCGGGATCACAGCAGAGTCAGATCTGGAATTTGAGTACGAGGAAACACTGCAGAAGGCGAAAGCGATCCTGGATGCGCTACAGTAGAGAAACATACAGAACGGTAAAAGTAAAAGGCTCTGTAGAAAGATCAGAGAATCTGACAGGGATACTTCATAAGGAGGGAGGTCAGAGGAGATGAATAACATAACCTTAGACGAATGTTTTCAGTTTGGTCTGGGAGCATTTGAGACCATAGGAATAGAGCAGGGAACCCCCATACTTCTTGAAAAGCATCTGAAAAGACTGGAACGGGCGGCAGATTTCCTGAAGCTGGGTGATCCGACAGTACGGGGGATCACAGCCGGGAAGATTGAAGAGTATCTGAAAGAACAAAAAAAACGTCCGGAGGTGCAAAAAGAATTTGACGGACTGGAACACTGTGCGCTGAAGCTCATGCTCACAAAGGAAAATGCAGTGTATTCTCTTCGTGCCAATCATTATACGCCGGAGAATTATGAAAAAGGCTTTACCATGGATGTCAGCAAGGTGAAACGGAATGAAACATCGCATCTTGTATACCATAAAACCATGAATTACGGGGACTGTATCCTGGAAAAACGAAATGCAGCAGCAGCAGGAATGGATGAACGGTTGTTTCTGAATACAAAGAAACAGATATCTGAAGGGACAGTAAGTAATGTATTCTTTGTGCGAAAAGGCGTGATCTATACACCAAAAGTCAGCTGCGGACTTCTCCCGGGAATCCTCCGTGAATACCTCTGTGACACGGAAGAAGTGGAAGAAACTTATATCTATGTTCAGGATCTTAAATGGTATCAGGAATGCTTTGTTACCAATTCCCTGATGGGGATCATGCCGGTGCGCCAGATTGAGGGAATCCGGTTCGAGGAAGACAAAGTGACGAAGGAGCTGATGGGAAAATATCAGAAGATGGTCAGAGATACTGTGAATAAGAAACAAGTCGGATAAAGGTTATTGCGAAACCATCACATTCCGGAATGAGAAATAAAATGTGGATAGCTGATTTCTGAGAAATGTACTTGAAGATGGCGGAAGTATAATCAGGAATTCGAAATGATACATAGAATGATAACGGAATTTGACAGAATATGACCAAGACAATCAGGGATAAAGGTGCATCAACCTGGAAATACTAGGGATGATGCACTTTTTTTGTGCAAACTCAACCAAAATCGATCATAAATTTTGCGAAGTACTTTGGTTGACTTTGAACGAATTTGGAAGTATACTAAGTTCAACAAATAAGGAACAACAAAAAGCGGTCAGAAACCCGCAGAAATGCGAATACCCGCTTAACAAATAGGGAGGAGAAAGAAATGATCTGTACCGTTACTTTTAATCCATCTCTGGACTATATCGTTTCCGTAGAAAACTTCAAACTGGGGCTTACCAACCGGACCAGTTCCGAGCTGATGCTTCCGGGCGGAAAAGGAATCAATGTTTCCACAGTGCTGATGAACCTCGGGATTGAGAATACCGCACTTGGTTTTATGGCAGGATTCGTTGGAGATGAAATCGTAAGAAAACTTGAGGAAATGGGAGTAAAATCCGATTTTATCAAAATCCCGGAAGGTGTTTCCAGGATCAACCTGAAACTGAAATCCATTGACGGAACCGAGATCAACGGAATGGGACCGGAGATCAGCGCAGAAAAAGTTCAGGAGCTGATGGAAAAGCTTGACACACTGAAAGAAGGAGATGTGCTTTTCCTGGCAGGAAGCATTCCATCATCCATGCCGGATGACATGTATGAGAAGATCATGGCGAGACTGGACGGGAAAGGTGTGATGATCGTTGTGGATGCAACGAGAGATCTTCTTGTGAATGTCCTGAAGTATCATCCGTTCCTGGTAAAGCCCAATAACCATGAGCTTGGAGAAATCTTCGGCGTAGAGCTTAAGACCCGTCAGGATGTGATTCCTTACGGAAAGAAGCTCCAGGAAAAAGGAGCCAGAAATGTGCTGATCTCAATGGCCGGAGAGGGAGCTGTCCTGGTAGCGGAAGATGGTCAGGTATTTGAGAAACCGGCACCGAAAGGAACACTGGTAAACGGCGTAGGAGCCGGAGATTCCATGGTAGCAGGCTTTATGGCAGGCTGGATGGAAAAACAGGATCACGAATATGCATTTCACATGGGAATTTCCGCAGGAAGCGCAAGTGCATTTTCTGAAAATCTTGCCACAAGGGAAGAGATTCAGGCTGTATATGAACAGGTGACAGAGGAGTAAATAAGAAAGGGGAAGGGAAGATGAGTTTCCTCGGAGCTCTTCTTGCAGGCTTCCTTGCAGGATATCTGATCCTCGGACTTCGTAAGGTTTGTGATAAGCTTCCGGAAACACTGGAAAAAAATAGCGCCTGTACTGATCTATCCGGTCGTTGGTGTCCTCCTTATGGAACTTTGTATGACCTTTATTGTAGAGCCGATCATGGGCGGTATCAATACAGGATTAAATAATGCCTTGACAGGTATGGGAAATTCAAGTAAAGTAATTTTAGGGCTGATTCTCGGTGGTATGATGGCCATTGATATAGGTGGTCCGTTTTAAATTTTTTTAAAATTAAAAATAAAAAACCTGGAGGATAAAGAAATGAAAGAATTCAAGTATGTAGTGACAGATAACGAAGGAATCCATGCACGTCCGGCCGGAGAGCTTGTGAAGCTTGTAAAAGGTTTCGAGTCCAAGATCACTATCGAGAAGGATGGCAAGACTGTAGAGTGCAGAAAGCTTCTTGCACTTATGGGACTTGGCGTAAAGAAGGGCCATGAGGTTACCTTTACATTCGATGGTGCAGACGAGGATGCAGCATACGAGGCAGTAAGCAAATTCATGCAGGAGAACCTGTAATCTCAGAATGAGTGAACAGAAGGCATCCCGGTCCGGTGATCGGGATGTTTTTTTTGAAGGAGGAAAAGGAATGCTGACGGAGCAGAGATACGAGATCATACTCGGCCTTCTCAGAGAAAAAAACAGTGTTACGGTAACAGAGCTGAAAGATATCCTGGATGCATCGGAATCTACGGTCCGCAGAGACATCACGGCGCTTTACAAGGCGGGGAGGCTGACCAGGGTTTTTGGCGGTGCGGTAGCGCTGGAACATACTGTCAATGCCTATGAGCCTACCGTAGCCCAGAAAGTTGAGCTGAATATTGAAGAAAAAAAGAAGATCGCAGCCTATGCGGCAGCTCTGATCCGTCCGGAAGATTTTGTGTATCTGGATGCGGGAACGACTACCGGATATATGCTGGAACATCTGGAAGGCTCCGGGGCGACTTTTGTCACCAATGGTGTTTCCCATGCCAGGGCTCTGGCTCAGATGGGAGTTCGTGTATTGCTGATTGGCGGAGAACTGAAGGGATCTACGGAAGCTGTGATCGGAAGTCAGGCCATGCAGATGCTGAAGAATTATCATTTTACCAAGGGCTTTTTCGGGACCAATGGGATGACTCAGAGAGAAGGTTTTACCACGCCGGAATCCAATGAGGCACTGGTAAAGCGAACAGCCATGGAGCAGTGTCTGGAAAAGTACGTGGTGTCTGACAGCTCCAAATTCGGACAGATCAGTGCGGTGACATTCTTTTCATTTGACGGAGCGGTAATTCTGACGGAAAGCTGTTCCAAAGAATATAAAGATTGCAGAAATATACAGATCGTATCATAGAAAGATCACAAATAAAAAACCGGTTTGGAAGAAAAATTCTTCGTAAACCGGTTTTTTATTCGTTAAGGATCTGTCTCAATCTTCCTTGGAGATCATGGATTCCAGATCTTCCACGGAAATATCTTTTTTGTGCATCAGCTTGAGCAGACGTTTCAGTTCGGTAGCTTCCTTTGCTTTTTGCTCAGCTTTGCGGATCTCATCCAGCTGAGCTGCCAGTGCAGTTTTTTCATCCTCCAGCGCTGCTATCTTTTCGGTGTAGGCAGCAATCTTGGAATCTACTTTGGAAATTTTCTCATTGAGTACTTCTATCTTTGTACGTCTCTGTGCCATATGAAACCTCCTGATAAAAATATTACTTCTTATATACTATACAATAGCATAAATGACGATGAAATACAATTGTGAATTAATGTACGATGTGTTATCATATTACTGTTCACTGGTAATATTCCGCGAGGTGTTTTTTTGTGAGCGAAGGCCACAGAAAACCCGAGACATACTGCGCGAATTTATGCGATCAGCATAAATTCTGTGCATCGCGAAGCGTGTTACTGAGAACGGAGTGAACAGTAATGTTATCATGGATGTATATAATATTTCAGAAACGCAGGAAAATACTATGAATAAAGATAAGGGCGTATTTATGACTGCCCAGGAAGTAAATAAAGAAATAGAAATTCTAAAGACGGTTTTTGACATTGTAAGACTGGTGGATGTCAGCCGTACAGTTCCGGTAAATATTGGCTCAGATGATTGCTCTTATGAAGCAGAACATAAATGCTTTGCAGTGTGGAATAAAAACAGAAGATGTGAGAACTGTATTTCTGCCAAAGTTTTTGCACGCAAAAACAGAATGACGAAATTTGAGTTCGTCAATGATGACATTTATCAGGTGATCGCCAAATATGTGGTTATAGACGGGACACCTCTTGTTATGGAAATGGTCTTTAAAATGACGGATAAGATTTTTCTGGGAGCTTACGGAAGCGGGCCTCTGATCGATAAGATCAGCAAATTCAACCGGGAATTATATGAAGATCCGCTGACTGGTGCCAGAAACCGGAGGTATTTTGAGGAACAGCTGAAACCCCTGGATAAGATGGTGGCTATAGCTATGATCGACGTGGATAATTTTAAACAGATCAATGACAGCTATGGCCATGTAGCCGGAGATGAGGCGTTGTGTACCATTGTCAGAACGATTTTTGATCATGTGCGGGCAAATGACGTGGTACTGCGTTATGGAGGAGACGAATTTCTTCTGATGTTTGAAGAAATTCCGGAAAAGGTATTTCAGCAGAAGCTGGAAGATATCCGGAAAGAGATCGCAATGGCAGATGTGCCGGAATACAAAGAAATCCGGCTTTCCACAAGCGTGGGAGGTGTATATGGAAGCTGTAAGGTCAGAGATGGAGTGGTAGAAGCGGACATGCTTCTCTATCAGGCCAAGCGGCAAAAAAACTGTGTTGTTTACAAGCGGATCTGACGGAAATGGCAGAACAGCCATTGGAGGCAGAATTATGTAACAGACGCAAGAGATATTTCTTTGGCAGGTAAAAGGAGAAGGGCGATATGAAGATAATCGCAAGGATCAGAAGTGATTTTCCGACAAAATTCGGAATCCCACGTCAGAGCGGCCGAGTGGAAGAACTGGCAGCCTGTATTGTTTTTGAACCGGAATACCGGGTACGTGAAGCGGTAAAGGGACTGGAAGATTTTTCGCATATCTGGCTGCTGTGGGAGTTTTCACAGTCAATCCGTGAGAGCTGGTCCCCTACGGTACGTCCGCCACGTCTGGGCGGAAATGAAAGGATGGGTGTATTTGCCACCAGATCGCCCTTCCGCCCCAATCCTGTAGGCTTATCCTGTGTGAAGCTTGAAAAGATCGACATGGAAAGTAAAGAAGCTCCTGTACTGATCGTATCCGGTGCGGACCTGATGGACGGAACCCCCATCTATGATATCAAGCCATATCTGCCTGTGGCAGACTGTCATCCGGAAGCACTGGGCGGCTTTGCGACGAAGGTGGAGCAGCATTTTCTGCAGGTGGAAATCCCGGAAGAATGGAAGGCAAGGATCCCGGAGGATAAGCTTTCTGCATTGGAAGGTGTGCTCAGAGAAGATCCGAGGCCTGCCTACCAGAAGAATCCGGAGAGGATATACGGAATGCCTTTTGCAGGGATGGATGTTCGTTTTCAGGTAAAAAACGGCATACTTACAGTATGTGAGATCACAGAATATAAAAAATCAGACAAAATTTAAAAATACCTTTGACAAACTTTTTAAGTGATGATATTATAATAAATGAGTTAGCAAACACTAACTCATTATTTTAAAAATGAAGTTAGTTTAAAATAACATTGAAACAGTCATATAAAAGTTCAGAGATCAAAGGAGAGTGAATTATGAGCGTTGTAATTGTAGGCGGTAATGAAAGAATGGTATGTCAGTATGAGGATATCTGCAAAGGCTTCGGATGCAAGGCGAAAGTTTTTGCCAAGGAAAAAGGAGCCATGAAGAAAAAGATCGGGGTGCCGGATCTGATGATCCTGTTCACCAGTACCGTTTCCCACAAAATGGTAAACTGCGCAGTAGAAGAAGCAAAGAAAAAATCCATTCCGGTATGCCGCTGTCACACAAGCAGCGCTGCAGCTCTCGAGAACATTCTGAAGCAGTACTGTGCATAAGAAACAGGTCAGGAGATACTTTTCTCTTGTATAATTTGACTTTTTTTGCAGAAATGTCACGGAAAGGCTTGCAAAATTACAAATTATTCAATAAAATAGCCGTAGGTTTCTGTGGTAAAGCGTTGCAGTGAATGGTGAAAAGGCGGCGCTGGAAGTCGAAATTACAGGTGAGAGGTGTTATCATGAAAAAAGTTGTAAAATTCGGTGGAAGTTCTCTTGCAAATGCGGAGCAGTTCCAGAAAGTGGGCGATATCATCCGCAGTGATGAGAGCCGCCGTTATGTAGTTCCGTCAGCTCCGGGAAAGAGATTTGACGAGGATATCAAAGTGACGGATATGCTTTATGGATGTTATGACGCAGCATCCAAAGGGGAGGATATCACTGAGAAGCTTAATGCGATCAAAGAGCGATATTATGAGATCATCAAGGGTCTCGGACTGAGCCTTTCTCTTGAGGAGGAGTTCAAGAAAATCGATGAAGATTTCCGTGCACAGGCAGGAATCCAGTATGCGGCATCCAGAGGAGAGTTCCTCAATGGTAAGATCATGGCTGCATACCTTGGATATGATTTTGTGGATGCAGCTTCTGTGATCCGTTTTGATAAAGCTGGTAATCTGGAAGCGGAGGAGACCAATAAACTCCTTTCCAAAAAACTCAGCAAATCCCAGCATGTGGTTATTCCGGGATTTTACGGCGCATGTGCAGATGGCACGGTAAAGACATTTTCCAGAGGTGGTTCTGATGTGACCGGATCTCTGGTTGCAAAAGCTATTCATGCAGATATTTATGAGAACTGGACGGACGTTTCCGGTTTTCTTGTAACAGATCCACGCATCGTTCACAATCCGGAGCCTATCGAGGCAATCACATACAGAGAACTTCGTGAGCTTTCCTACATGGGAGCTACTGTTCTTCATGAGGATGCCATTTTCCCGGTTCGTAAAGAGGGAATTCCGATCAATATCCGTAACACAAACAGCCCGGAGGATAAAGGTACTCTGATCGTAGAGAGCACCTGTAAGAAGCCGAAATTTACTATTACCGGTATCGCCGGAAAGAAAGGCTTCTGCTCTATTAATATCGAGAAATCCATGATGAACAGTGAGATTGGGTTCGGACGCAAGGTACTTCAGGTATTTGAAGATCAGGGGATCAGCTTTGAGCATGTACCATCCGGAATCGATACCATGACTGTATATGTTCATCAGGACGAATTTGAGGAGAAAGAGCAGCAGGTTATCGCAGGTATCCACCGTCTGGTACAGCCTGATTTTGTGGAGATGGAATCTGACCTTGCACTGATCGCAGTTGTTGGTCGTGGAATGAAATCCCAGAGAGGCACTGCAGGAAGGATCTTCTCTGCTCTTGCCCATGCAAATGTAAATGTAAAAATGATCGACCAGGGTTCCAGTGAGCTGAATATCATCATCGGCGTAGAGAACCGTGATTTCGAAAAAGCAGTCAGAGCAATCTACGATATTTTTGTTCTGACACGGATATAAACAAAATCCGGAAACGGATTTTGTTTATGAGGAAGTAGCGAAGCGGATTCCGAATATCCGATTGATTAAATCCGGAAACGGATTTTGTTTATATCTGATTGATTAAATCCGCCGCAGGACAGTATATTACACGTCCGGCGGCGGATTTTTTTGGACTAAAAATAATACAATCAAATTCAACAGGATTTCCAAAGGAAAGACAAAGATATTGTACATTGTGTCGAAAAATGCTTGATATGAAATAAACAGTATTGACAAAAACTTAACTTTTGTGTAAAACTGACATATAAAAAAATCAGAAAGGCAGGCAGTTAGCCATGGAGAAACAGATCAAACTGGATGAAAAAAGTGCACAGGAGTTTGTCAGTGCAGCCAGCAAATGTAAATTTGATATTGATGTATTTTATAACCGTATTATCATTGACGCAAAGTCGATCCTCGGACTTTTGAGTCTGGATCTGACAAAGACTCTGACAGTAAAGTGTTACGGAGAAGATGAGGATTTTAACCGTGTTCTTTCCAAGTATGCAGTAGGTTGAGAAATATGAATAAGGAAAAACGGTGATAAAAGGGCGCAGTTCATGAGAAGAAAAGCAGAACATGCGTCCTTTTTATTATGGGGAGATTTCGGATCATATTTTATGGTATAATCCTGGTATAGCATGGAAAAAGAATAGTTGCCGGGCTGGAATTCCGGCAGCTGCCGGGAGTGAAAATATGGAAAAACCAAGAGTACGGATTTCTGTCAGAAATCTTGTGGAATTTATACTGAGGAGCGGAGATCTGGATAACAGCAGTGGGACATCCGGAGATAAGGAAGCCATGTTAAAAGGCGGAAGGCTTCACCGCAAGATACAGCGGAGTATGAAGGGCGATTATCAGGCGGAGGTTTCTCTGAAAAAAGAAAGTGAATACGACGATGTGGTCATTCAGGTCGAGGGCCGTGCAGATGGGATCTTTACAGAGGACGGAGCCGTTTATATTGATGAGATCAAGGGGACTTACGGAAATATCCAGGCAATGGACATGCCAATACCTGTCCACCGTGCCCAGGCCATGTGTTACGGAATGATCTGGGGAGAAAAAGAAGGGATTTCTGAAATCCACATTCAGATGACCTACGCTCATCTTGAGACGGAGGAAACCAGGAGATTTCGTGAGGAATTTTCCATAGAGGAGCTTAAAGGCTGGTATCAGAAGCTTCTGGATGCCTATCACAAATGGATCGCATATTCTCTTAACTGGAAAAAAGAGAGAAATGCATCCATGAAGGATCTGCAGTTTCCGTTTCCATACAGAGAAGGGCAGCGAGATATCGTTAGTGGTGTGTACCATACGGTTTCCAGCGGGAAGACCTTATTTGTTCAGGCGCCTACCGGTGTGGGAAAAACCATGTCTGCCATTTTTCCTTCGGTGCGCGCTATCGGTGAGGGAAAAGGGGAAACACTTTTTTATCTTACCGCAAAAACCATCACAGGAACTGTGGCGCAGGAGGCATTCCATATCCTGCGGGAAAAAGGTCTGAAATTCAAGGTAACGGCGATCACGGCAAAGGAAAAACTGTGTTTTCAGGATACGCCGGAATGTACACCGGAGAAATGTCCTTATGCAAAGGGTCATTTTGACCGGGTAAATGATGCGGTTTATGAGCTCTGGACCACAGAAGAGGTATATTCCAGAGAAGTGATCCGTGCTCATGCAGAAAAATGGCATGTGTGCCCTTTTGAAATGTGTCTGGATCTCTCAATCTGGGTAGACGGGATCATCTGTGATTATAATTACGTGTTTGATCCCAATGTTCATCTGAAACGTTTTTTCGGGGAAAATATTTCCGGGGATCATATTTTTCTGATCGATGAGGCACATAATCTGGTAGAACGTGGCAGAGAGATGTACAGTGCCGGTATTTCCCGCCGGAGTCTGGTCGCCCTTCGAAAGAAGATAAAAAAGCGTTTTTCAAAACTGGCCAGAACACTGGACAAAGCAAATCGCCAGATGATGGAACTGGAAGAGAACCTTGCGGAAACGGGAAAAGGGTATCAGGTGCTGCCCAATCCCGGAGTACTGCCGATCACATTTCTTACAATATCAGGTGAACTGGAAGAAATCCTGGAGGAAAAAGAGCTGGAAGAAGAACTGCGCAGGGAAATCCTGGAATTTTATTTTATAGTGCATGATTTTTTAAATGTTTCAGAACTGGTAGATGAAAATTATGTGGTGTATACCGAAAACCACGTGGAAGAAGGATTTCGCCTGAGATTGTTCTGTGTGAACCCGGCAGAAAATCTGGGAGAATACCTGAAAAAAGGGAGAAGTGCTATTTTCTTTTCTGCTACAATGTTTCCAATGCTCTATTACCGGGAGCTTTTGACAACAGATCGTGATGCATATGGGATTTATGTGCAGTCTCCTTTCCCAAAAGAAAACCGCAGGATTCTTATCGGCAGCGATGTAAGCAGCCGGTATACCCGGAGAAATCGTGCAGAATACCGGAAGATCGCCGGATATATTGCCAGGTGTGTCTGGCAGAGGCCGGGAAATTATATGGTGTTTTTTCCGTCGTATCGTCTTATGGAAGACGTACTGCAGGTTTATGAGGAAGAATTTTCCGTAGACTGGGTGCGCTGCGTGTGTCAGACACCGGATATGACAGAACAGGAACGGGAAGGATTTTTGGAGGAATTTCAGGAACGGGAAGGTACCCTGGTAGGGTTCTGTGTCCTTGGAGGGATTTTTTCCGAGGGTGTTGATCTGACAGGGGAAAGCCTGATCGGGGCAGTGATCGTAGGAACCGGACTTCCCCAGATCGGCAGTCAGCGTGAGATCCTGAAAGAGTATTACGATAAAAAGAATCACTGTGGTTTTGATTATGCATATCGCTATCCGGGTATGAACAAGGTGCTTCAGGCCGCCGGGCGCGTGATCCGCACAAAAGAGGATAAAGGCGTGATATTGCTTCTGGATGACCGCTTCTGGGACCGGGATTACCAGGAAATCTTTCCTCGGGAATGGCAGGACCGTACAGGCTGCAGGCTGGATACGGTAGAAGGCGCAGTGGAGACATTCTGGAATAGGTTTACTTGACAGAACTGAGAAATCCGATATACTTATAGAGTCTTTATCTGGAAAATCGCTGGAGGAATGCGTGGATGCCGGATCAGGACAGGAAACTGTAAAACAGGATCATAAGAAAAGTGAAAGAAGTATATGAGACGAAAAAAAATATATAAAGTATTGGCATTTTGTCTGAGCACAGTGATGCTCGCACAGCCGGTTTTTGCGACAACAGTGCAGCAGACGGCACAGGGAAGCCTTGGTTCTGTTACGGAGGAGTCCCAGATACTTCCAATTCCCGGTGAAAGCGGGAAATATATTCTGAAAAGCAATGGCTTTTACTGCCTGAATGAAGATGGAACCAAAGAAAATACTCCGGCAGTGTATTATTTTGATCATTTTGAGATCGACGGAACGGTTTTTGATGGATATTATTATCATGATGAAAGCGGTAAGTTTACAGCGGGAAACTCGCATATGGTCCAGATCACCGATCTGAAGGCGCCGGCAAAAGACGGCAGCGGTGCGGAAGTTTCTTTTGACGGCTGTTATATGGTAAACAATCTGGGAAAACTCAGCGCCTCTCCACAGGTACGTTATATGGATAATCTGGTGGTGGACAAAACAACGTACAACGGGCTGTATTATTTTGATGAATATGGAAAAATGGTTACGGATCCAGGTATCCATTATCTGGAAATGAATGTTGCAGGACAGATGTTTGACGGATATTATTATTTTGGCGGAGAAAACGGCGTTCTGCTCCAGGAAGAGGGAGAGACTCCGGAGGGATTTTCCGTTGATGCATCCGGAAAAGTCGAGACTAAAGATCTGGGAATGGATGGCCTTGAGAAACGGCTTGCGGATCTTCTTGGAACCTATGAGGGTACATGGAGCGTTTATGTAAAGGATCTGACCAGTGGTCAGGAGTTTGAACAGAACAGCCAGTCGCTGTACTCAGCCAGTCTGATCAAAGTGTTTGTCATGGCCCAGACCTATGCCAACATGGATACAGTCCTTCAGAGCGAAGCGGCAAAAATGAAAAAAGATGTTACAGATCCGTCCGTATCCACAAAGGTCAATGATCTTCTCTGGAATATGATCACAGTCAGTGACAATGAATCCTTTAATGAGCTGGTACGTCTGCAGACAGCATCGGGTGTTTTTAAGGACGGAGCGCAGGCTGTAAATGGATTTCTTGCGGAACAGAAATTTGCAGATACTTCCGTTCAGCACATCTTAAGCCCGTCCTCTTCAAAGGACGTCGGCCTCGGCGGCAGGAACACCACTTCCGTAAAAGACTGCGCAGAGCTTCTTTTCCGGATCTATAAAGGAGAATGTGTATCGAAAGAAGCTTCGGAGGCTATGCGTAATCTGCTTCTGAATCAGCAGGTTACTACTAAGATCCCCAGCGGGATATCTGCGTCCGTGGAAATTGCAAATAAGACTGGAGAAACGGATACGGACCAGCATGATATCGCCATTGTATATGGAAAAAAGACTACATATATCCTCTGTGTGATGTCAGAAGACTGTAAACCTGGGGACGCAGTTTCGCATATCCGGGATATTTCCGGTATTGTTTATAATTATCTGAATATGGACCTTGACCAGGGGTGATCTGTGAGTTAGAATAAAAAACAGCTGAGCAAGATCTTGATGGATATTTCCGACAGAGAAGTATCCGAAATGTTCATGAAAGGGGAATTCTATTATGAAGACAGTACATACAGACAAAGCACCCGCAGCAATCGGACCATACTCCCAGGCTATCATCCATGGAGATACGCTTTACACATCCGGTCAGATCCCGGTGGATCCGGCAACTGGAGAGGTAGTTGGAACAACCATCGAGGAGCAGGCTGACCGTGTTATGAAGAATCTCGGAGCAGTTCTGGAAGCTGCCGGTTCCAGCTATGAGAATGCAGTCAAGACAGTATGCTTCCTTGCAGATATGAACGATTTTGCGGCATTTAATGAAGTATATGCCAAATATTTCGTAAATAAACCTGCACGTTCCTGTGTTGCAGTCAAGACACTGCCAAAGAACGTTCTCTGCGAGGTAGAAGTGATCGCAGCAATCTGATGATTTGATAAAAAATCCCTGTTGTCTGATTTCAGTCAGACAGCGGGGATTTTTTTCGTGGGGATAAAGTATTTTTCTCTGTTCTGGAGTGCACTCCTTTTTTGTTTTCAGGTGTTGAAACGGTAATATTTTTCTTGTGTACAGTAGAGCGCTATAGTATAATAAGACCAGTTTTTTGGTATACGTGTAAAAGCTATAATAAGGATGATCGGCAAACCAGATGAAAATCTGGGACGCAAAGCTACAGGGCCTGTAAAATGGC
>OHAU01001325.1_pt1 | contig 29625 bp, 22 predicted proteins | sample 1577181 | NCBI WGS metagenome assembly OHAU01 (sample SAMEA3541472, study PRJEB24748) | human gut metagenome | biome: human gut; feature: human-associated habitat; material: faeces | place: China | collected 2012 | reverse complement strand
GTATAGGTGGTTTCACCTTTTTCGGTGCAGGTCGGCGTTTGACTTTCTTTTGATGTCACGGTCGCTTGCGCAGTTTCGATGTGGCTTCCGTCATTCTCGCAGACACGTTTGGCTGTGCAAGCCGCACCATCTTCCGTCCACTCATAGGTAGTTGCTCCCCAGCTGTGACCGATGGCTTCAATGTCCTCCACCTCTTTGGTGGCAGTGTAGCTTTCGCCTTCAAATATAACCTTCGCTGTGTAAAGGGTCGTGCCTTTTCCTTCACAGGTGGCAGGGGTTCCCACTTCGGATGTAACAGAAACACTGCTTGACAAATCTTTTACATGATTCTTGTCCGTTTGACAGGTCACGCTTGCCGTTGCACTCTTTCCATCCTCGGCAAAAACAATCACCGGTTCTCCCCACTGATGACCGGTAGGCGGAATGATAAGCGCATCTTCTGTCGTTTCGGTTGCTGCGTCTGCACCTGTAAAGAGTTTGCCACAAATGCTGCACTTGTAGTGGGATTTCTGTCCCGCCTCTTCGCAGGTTGCTGCTTTTCCTTCTACCAGCTGCGTTTGATGCTCGGACATCATCGTAAAGGTTGCCGTATTTCCATTGCCGCAATCATATTTGTAGATCATCATGGGCAGTGAAATTGACTTTGCCACCGTCGAAGTTTCCTCCGCTTTGAACCGTTGCATTGTCTGCTTGAAATCCATTCAGTTCACTGATGGCAGTGCCATTTACAATCATTCGCTTGTTGTCGTCACAGGACAGACTGTCCAACGAACCATTGCTGCTCAGGTCCAGATAAAGCAGCTGGTTGGCATTGCACTGCAGGTCCTGCAAGTTGCTGTTCGCGCTGACATCCAACTCGGTCAAAAGGTTGTTGGAGCAGTTCAGCTTTTCCAGGGCAGAATTTTGACTCAAATCCAGCTTGCTAATCTGGTTCTCATAACAAACCAATTCGGTCAGAGCGGTAAATGTGTGAATTCCTGTTAAATCCGAGATCGATTGATTGCTACAATCTATCTTTGTGATGCTGTCAATCTCCGCCTGTGTAAAAAATCCATCGTTACCTTCCGGCAAAGCAAGGAGGAAATTTCTGAATTTTTCATCCGGGAAGGTTTCTTCATCGATTGTCGCAACAGGCGTAAGCTTTTCCAGCTTTCCCTTGCCTGTTTTCCATTCGTCCAGATTGGCAATTCGAGTTTCGCAGGTTTCATCCTCAAAGAATTCGTTCTTATGCAGTTTGCAGCGCCAGTAGTCCTTCCAGCCATCTTCTGCGACAGTGGGCTGTTTACCCGGCACCAGCTCTGCTAAGTGTTTTGTTAGCATAGTAAAGCTTTCTTGTTTACCATTGCCGCAATCATAGATATAGCTCATACTTGCTTTAGTGAAGATTACCTTGCCATTTTCAAATTTGCCGCCTTTTCATTACTTACCTTGTTTACATCAAAGCCAAACTGTGTTTGCAGTGTCTCAAGAGAAGTGCCGCTTTGAATAGATGCCTGGTTGTTATGACAGCTCAAATTACTCAGCTGTGTATTATGGGTTAAATCCAAGTGGGTCAACTTGTTGCTCTCACAGTGCAGTTCATTCAGTTGTGTATTATTGGTTAAATCCAAATGGGTCAACTCGTTGCTCTGACAGCTTAGATGCCCCAGTTGTGTATTATGGGTTAAATCCAAGTCTGTCAACTCGTTGCTCTGACACTTCAGATACCCCAGTTGTGTGTTATGGGTCAAATCCAAATCTGTTAAAAAGTTATTATAACACTGCAGGGTTGAAAGGTTCGTATTGTTCGTTAAATCCAAACTTGGCAGAGCGCAGATAGAACAGTTCAAATATACCAGCTTGGTGTTTTGACTCACATTTAAATTTCTCAGATTATAATTACCATAACAGTTCAACTCAGTCAAAATTGGGTTGTTGCTCAAATCCAAAGTGGACAGATTGTTATTGTAACAATGTAGAACATCCAGTTGGTTATTGTTTTTTAAATCCAAAGATTTTAACTGACTGTTGTTTCCACACTCCAGCCTCGAAAGAGCCGTATTTTGGCTTACATCCAGATTTTGGAGTTGGTTTGTATTACATACCAATTTTACAAGGGCAGTATTTTTGCTTACATTCAAACTGTTAATCATGTTATCCGAACATATCAGCGTTTGAAGACTGCTGTTTGCGCTTGTATCCAGACTTGTGAGGTAGTTGTTCGTACAATTCACTTCGATTAGCGCCGTGTTTTCACTCAAATCCAGAGTTTCGAGGTAGTTATTCGTGCAGTTCAGCTTTTCCAACGCAGTAAAATGCTCGATGCCTTGGCTGTAGCAGTTGATTTCTTTAATCTCTCCAATTTCTTGCTCTGTAAAGGAGCCATTATCGCTGCCTGGCAGTTGATTTAGAAGATACTGTCTGAATTTTTCATCCGGGAAATTCTCTTCATTGATTACGATGAAAGAAGCACCATCATTGTTATTATTGAGGGTTCCGCCCTCTTCAACCGTGATGTTATCAAAACCTGCAACATCGCTGCCCGCTTCCAGCGTCAGGGTCGCACCATTCTGCACAACCAGGGAACCGAGGTTCTTCACCGTCAAGTTACCGCCAGGTTGCACCGTCAGGGTAGTACCACTCTCTAGATTCAGGACGGCATCCTGTAACGTCAAAGCACTTCCATTCGGCACAACCAATTTCGCACCTTCCGGCATTACAAAGCCCTGATTCCAGGTTTGATTGCCGTACACGGTGCCGTTTTTGCCTTCAAACAAAATCACTTGCCATTCGCCTTTGTTCGTTTGGTCGTTGATACCCTTCTGTGTGATGATCAAGGCGTTGCCATCCATACCGGTAGAGAATCTGCCAGCTTCGGCATCATCGCTGCCTTTGCCGATGTCCGCCACTCCTTCTGTGCTTGTAGCTGTTACCATACCGCCGCTGATGGTGATGGTGCCGCCGGAGCCTCCTCTTCCCTCGGACATACCGGCACCACCGCCGCCGATGGCTGCCGCATATTCGGATCCATCCTTATCTTCTGCGTTGATGGTACCGCCGGTGATGGTGATATTGCCGCCATCGCCATTTCTACCTCCACCGATTCCGGCGCCGCCATGTCTTCCTTCAGCTGTTATTGTACCGCCGTTGATGGTGATGCTGCCGCCATTCCCGTTCATACCGCCGCCGATGCAGGCACCTCCACTCGATGCCGAAAGGGTAAGTGTACCGCCATTGATGGTAACTGTGCCATTATTTTCCCCAAAGTCACCGCCGATGGCTGCCATTCCTGATTTAGCGCTTGCATTCAACGCACCTGTGCCGTCAATCGTCAGACTTTTACCCTCCGGGACATGGATTCCATCTTCTGCCTTCAGGGTGCAGCCGGGTTCCAAACGCAAGCCGACATTGGCAGACACAGAAATGCGTTCGCTGATTGTGACATCACTGTTTACCACATAGACACTGCCCTCTGAATCCCAGTTATTCATATCCGCTGTTACGATAATATCCTCATTTGCCTGCAACAGCCTGTCTGATTCCACCACATTTACGGTGATAACCGGCATGGTTACACCCTCTGCAAGTGAATATTCTTCCAGCTCTGCCGGTGCAGCTGTGTAGAAAAACTGACCGGTTGTTTCGGTCGTAAGCGGTCGGTCGCTTTCCCAGCTAACCGGAAGCTGTACCTCCTGCACCTCTGCTATGTCGTTTTCCTGCTCAGATGGTGGCAGTGGCTCTTCTTCGCCGCTCTCCTGCTCAATCAGCTCACCGTTTTCTGTGTTTGCCTGTTCGGTTTGCTCTGCCGCTTCCTCTTCAGAAGAAAAGGATTCCTCCTGCGGTTCTTCCTCATCCTCGTTTTCCTGCTCCCAGCCAGACATTTCCGGTTGCTTTTCTCCAAAGGATGGGTCTTTGTCCACACTATCCCCATCGGTCGATTCTCCGATGACGATGTCCTGTGTCTCTACCTCGACCTGTGCTGTCAGCGTTTTGGGGAACGATGTCAGCAATTCGTCGATTTCATCCTGGCTTGCACCGATGGTCAACTCATATTCTTCCTGCTCCGGTGCAAAAAAGGAAGTGATGACCCAGGAACTCATGTCTGTGTCGTCGATTGCAAAGACAGTCGGCATCCCGACCTGCAAGACCATGGCAACAGACAAAATCAATGCTGTCAGCTTGTTTACCTGCTTCATATAGTATCCTCCTGTTTTGTGCTGTTTTATCATAAAATAACAGTTTCCCCTATTATAAAAGGCAAAAGCACAAAAGCAGGCAGAATGGTCGTCTGTCTGTCTGTCTGTCTGTCTGTCTGTCTGTCTGTCTGTCTGTCATGAGTTTATTCCGTAAAAGCATCTTCTGTCAAGCCCCCTTTTTCCTGTTTGACTTTTTTCAGCAAACTTATTATATGATAAGTATACATGATTTTTCAGGGCATCAGTTGTGTCGTTTACACCCGAAATCTGCATTTCACGAAATATTGAATAAAAATACGCTTGCACCAGAAGAAAATTGTTGCTATGATAAAGTTAAATTGTAAAGACAAAAAGGACGTGTTTTGTTTGAAAATAGCACTGTGCGATGATGACCCATCGCAAATTGACAGTCTGCAAGCCTTTCTTTCACTCTATCAGAGCACCCGGGGATTAACATTTTCTATCACACCTTTTATCAGAGGCGAAGCTCTTCTGAATTCGTCCGAACAGTTTCAAATTATTTTTATGGATATATACATGGATGGACTTTCCGGCACCGAAACCATTCGGAGGTTAGGCGGTGACCCACAGGTCGTATTCATCACCACCAGCCGAGAGCACGCGATTAAAGCCTTTGGTCTGGGAGCAACCCATTACCTGCTCAAGCCCTTGGAACAGTCCGCTGTATGGGAGGCGATGGATCGCTGCCTGTCCCGCTTAGGGGAAACTGCCCAACCGGTTCTGCGCATCCAAAACAACCAAGGTCATATTTTGATTCCTACCGCACAAATCAGCTATATTGAAGTGTACAACAAGCTGTGCATCGTCCACACCGACCAACAGCAATTTCAGACCTATACCTCTTTAAATACCCTGTTTGAGCAGCTGGACAACCATCAGTTTCTTCGACCGCAGCGCAGCTTTGTGGTAAACATGGAATATATCGCTTCTTTTCTATCCAACAAGCTGATTCTCAAGGACGGAACAGAAATCTCCCTTTCCCGAAACAATCGAAACGAACTAAAACTTCAGTATCAACGCTTTTTATTTGACCTGACACGGAGGTATCAGCCATGATTTTCGTCCGACTTTTCACAGGCTTTTTGCTGCAGGTTCTCCCTTTTGTTCTCCTTACTATAACCGTCTTCGATTTTCCAAAAGGCGCTCTCTGCTCTTGACGCTATGGATCATTTTCGGGCTTGCAACCATCTTTTCCGGCTGCGGCTGCTGTTTACAGCAGATATTTCCCCCTGACCACACCCTGTTCCAGTCGGTCAATGTCGTCTTCCTGTTGTGCCTGCTTCCGTGCCTGTTCTGGTATCTCTACTTGGTCCGCGAAATCTGGCAGAAAAAGCTATTTGTTTTTTCTTTTTCCCTTACCTGTGGGTTATTCATCACCTCCATCAATAACGCCATCTGCACCATCTGGACAACATCCAACGACTATGACGGTCTGCCCTATCGGGGATGGGAAATCGTAAGCCTCGCTGTGCTGACTGCTCTGATACTGCCGTGCTTTCTGCTTATCCTTGCCCGTTACTACTGTCCGGTAGACTCTCTGCTGACCGCAAAGGAATGTACCTATCTTTCCGGTATCCCGCTGATTCTGTTTTTATTGCTGGCAGCAGGTCTTTCCTTTATCGAGTATGATTACCTCTACAATCCCATGTCCCTGTTTTTGTTTTTTGCACTGTTTGTTCTTTTGCTTGTCATTTACATTATCTTTTTCAAAATGATTCATCTTTCCTACGAAAAACTTCAGTCCCACTATCAAACAGTGCAAACCCAGCACCTGCTCTCGATTCAGGATGAGCAATACCAACACATCCAGACCAATATAGAAAACAGCCGTCGAATGCGACACGATCTTCGGCATCACATGGTCACCTTACAGGGATTTTTACAACATGGTCGTGTGCAGCAAGCCGAACAATATTTGGAACAGTTCCTTTACTCTGCCCAGCAGTTTGAAATGCTGGAACTATGTCGCAATCCGGTGGTAAACATGGTGGTAGGCTATTATCAAACAGTAGCGGTTCAGAAGGATATTCGCTTCGATGTCTGTATTCAAATTCCCGAAAAGCTTTCCATTTCCGATGTCGACCTCTCCGTCATTTTAGGAAATCTGTTAGAAAATGCCATCTATGCAGCAGCTTCCGTGGACCCATCGGAGCGTTTTATTCAGTTTCATATGTTCTGTTCCGGTCAAATGCTGGCAATCACGGTAGACAACAGCTTTTATGAAGATGTCAAAAAAAGAGATGGACAGTATATTTCCAATAAACCAAATCACACCGGCTTGGGATTAAGCAATATTCAGATGATTGCAGATAAATACGAAGGCGGAGTGGAATTCACCCATGATCTTCATGTGTTTCACTCCTCTGTCATGCTGGCTATCTAAATAAAATGCGCAAAATGCCTGATTGCCAGAATGTATTTACACTGCTCGGTCATTCCTGTTTTTCCCTTTTAAGCATCAAAAAGAGCGTGGAGAAAAATTTCTCCACGCTCTTTTTTACCTTTTGTTCTCTGCTTGCCTCGATTTCACTGGTGGAATAGGGAGTATCAACAGAACCCCTATCCTATTATCTCCGGTCCATTCTTCCTACCGATTTTTTAGCAAAAATTGACCCAGACGCTTCTCGGTCTGTTCGCCGTTGTGGATGGCAAATTCTCCCGCCAGCAAGACGTGCTCAATGCCCTCCGCCTTCTGGAATGGGTTTTCATAGGTCGCTTTGTCGGCGATGGTATCCGGGTCAAAGACGGTAATGTCCGCTACCATCCCTTCCTTTAGCAGACCGCGGTCCTGCAATCCGATGATTTGAGCCGGTAATCCGGTCGCACGGTAGACTGCATGCTCCAGTGTACAGAGCTTTTCTTCGCGCACCAGACGGAAAAACCGTGGGAAGGTCGCAAAGTGACGCGGGTGCGGTCTGCCCTCATTTTCCTCCTTACTCAGCGGCATACCACAACCATCAGTCCCGATGGTGATCTCCTGCCGCAGGAAGTACAGCACATCCTCTTCCGACATACAGAAGAAGATGCAATCTGCGCTACCCTTGGTTTCCACCATCAGTCGGGCAGCTGCTTCGGACATGGTGCAGTTCCAGATTTGGCTCATCTCATAGATATTTTTGCCGTCGGCTTCCGGACAAAGTCCGTAGGTGGTGACCACATAAATGGCTTCACCGTCCTCCTTTTCCGCAAAGCGATGGTCCAGCTCTGCCAAAATCTGACCTCTCTGGTCAGAAGCAAGCCGGGCTGCCGCAGCCGCTACTCCGCCCTCCAGCGTCCATTTCGGCAGGATATTGGTAATGCCGGTTGCCGCCGCTGTGTACGGGTACATATCAGCCGTTACAGCAATGCCGTTTTTCTGCGCCTGCTTGATGTATTCCCAAATTTTCGGTGCCCAACCCCACTGCTCCTTGCCGCTGGCTTTCAGGTGGGATATGTGGACTTTTGCGCCTGTCTTTCGGTTGATTTCATACATTTCTTCCAGGGCAGCGATAATCTCCGCTCCCTGATTGCGCATGTGAGAAGCGATGATGCCGTCGTATTTGGCTATCACCTCACCCATTGCGTTCAGTTCCTCCTGGTCGGCAAATACGCCGGGCGCATAGCCAAGACCCAGCGTCATCCCCCAGGCTCCGTCTGCCATCTCTTTGTCCAGCAAGGCAGCCATGTCCGCCAGTTCCTCTGCGGTGGCTTTTCGTCCTTCAAAGCCCATGACGCCAGCGCGCAAAGCTCCATGTCCGACCATCGGAAGCTGGTTGGTCGCCATTGGACGATTTCCACTCTTGGCTTTTTCAATAAACTGCGCCATAGAGGTAGAAACATAGGAATCCCACTTGCTGCTAACCGAGGAAAACTCCTTCATCAATTCCAGATTTTCCGGCTTACAAGGATAAACGGTGTAGCCGCATTGACCGGTCACCTCGGAGGTGATGCCCTGAAACAGCTTGGACTGACAGCGGCTGTCGGGCAAAAAGGTCGTATCACTGTGCGAGTGAAAATCAATAAAGCCGGGAGCTGCCGCCAGCCCGCCAAGGTCTACGATTTCCTTCGCTTTCTCTGCTATCGGCTGCTGGGAAAGTACTGCAATTTTCCCCTGTGCAATCCCGATATTCCCATGAAAGGGAGGTGCACCTGTACCGTCATAGACAACGGCATTTTTTAAAATAAGATCCAACATCGCTCAAAATCCCTCCTGAATCAAAAATGAGTGGTCGACTTCATTATACTGTGATTCATACTATTTCACAAGACTTTATCGTATTGTTTTATTTTTTTGTATAAATACACAGTCAAAATCATTGAAATGAGTATATTATATACATATCTAAATAGGAAAATGCCCTGAACCTTTGAGAACGAAAAGGTCATTCGATTTCCTGCACTCATTTTTTTATTTTGGCAAAAACAGCAGCTGCTTGCAGGCAGCTGCTGTTTTTGTGGGAAGGAGAATGATTTATCCTTTCTTGATAAATCGGAAGGAGAGTATATCATGGTTAGATTTTCGGGTATCGTCATTCGACCAAACCCAATCTGAAAGGCAGAATGAACTAATGTGTGCCTTCTACATAAGAAAGACCCACCCTGTCCATTGCTTCTTTCATTTGATTTAATTGTTCACACCGAGCCAGACAACATTTTCCGATATGAATTCGGTCGACATGTTCCTCTTTCATCCGTTCCAGTTTTTCTGTAAATCCCGGGTCGTTCAGTTTATCTGCTTCACAGCCATTGCAATCAAAATAAGCCGAAAGCTCTACCGGTTGCCCTTCGTACTGTTCAAACGATTTCTTTCGGTCATAAAATGCCCGAAAGCACGCAGCGCCGGTGCAAACTCTGCCGGATTTTTTACAATGAAGAATGGCAATCTTTTTAATTTCTTTTTCCATCACGATTCCTCCAATGTGACAATTCCGTTTTCCACATCATAAATTCGATTACAAACTTCCTCGCACAATGTCCTGTTGTGCGTAATAAACACATACGACGTACCTGCCTTTTTCTGGTATTCCCGCAGCATCTGAATCATCTGTGCCTGTGTGATTACATCCAGCATGGAGGTTGGTTCGTCCAGGATAATCACCTTTGGTTCCATGACCAGCAGTCTGGAAAGCGCTGCTCTTTGCAATTCACCACCGGACAATTCAGCCGGTTTTCGATACAGGTGTTCCTCATGTAACCCGAATTTTTCTACATTTTCAATCAAGGCCGATAAAGAATATGGGATGTTATACAGCGAATAAGGCTCCTTCAAGCTGCTGAGCAAGGGTAATGCCGGGTTAAATGAAATTTCGGGATGCTGAAACAGGATCTGGACCTCCCTCCTATGAGGACCTTTAAAGGGATATTTCAGCTCATCTTCTCCGAAGAATATCCTGCCGGAGGTAGGTTTCAGCAGACCCGAAAGCATTTGCCCTAATGTGGATTTTCCGCTGCCGCTGTCTCCAAACAGCCCAATGGTTTCCCCTTCCATTAAGGTAATATTTACATCTTTGGCAGCATAAAAATTTTCTTTTTTGTTCACACGGCTTTTATAAATTTTGGTAAGGTTCTCAGTTTTCATTCTCATATTTCCAGCACCTTACCTTTCTATCGCCAAGTGTAAACACCGGCGGCATTGTATCGCATTTTGATGTGCAAAATCTGCACCGATGCTTGTACCGGCACCCGTAGTTTTGATAATCCGTGTGAGGCGGAGCAAATCCCGTCATGGAAACTTTCATCCCGTTTTCCGGTATTGCCAAAATCATATCCTGTGTGTATGGGTGAAGCGGATTTTTCAGTATCTCTTCGGTTGGACCATACTCTACCTGCTGTGCCGCATAGAGGACACAGATGTGGTCTGAAATTCTTCCTGCAAACATCATATCATGTGTGACACAAAGCAGGCTTTCTTCTTTTAGCTGCTCAAACGCCTCTACCACAAGCGAAACTCTCTTTTCATCGAGTCCTTTGCTGGGTTCGTCTGCCAGAATCAGTTTCGCTCCTGCGGAAATTCCCATCGCCACCATTGCTCTTTGTCTCATACCGCCCGAAAAAGTATGTGGGTATGCATGGACCAGTTGTTCCTCGTTACCTAAACGAAACATCTTCAGAAGCTCAACACTTCTTTGGACCGCCTGCTTTTTTGTGAATCCTTTGTGCTCCATCAGTGGCTCTCCTACCTGAAATCCAACCTTCAAAAGAGGATTCATGCTTCCTCCGCCTCCCTGCGGCACATAGGAAATCTCGGCTCCACGAATCTTGTTCAGCTGTTTTTTCTTTAAGCTCAACAAATCTTCTCCTTTGTACAGCACCTGTCCTTTTACAATCGCCGTTTCTGGAAGAAGCCTCAAAATTGCAAGAAGCAAAACACTTTTGCCGCTGCCGGTCTCTCCTACCAGTGCAATCTTCTGCCCTTCGGCAACTGTCAGGCTCACATCTTCGACTGCCTGCACATCACTTTCATCGCTAAACTGAACCGAAACATTTTTTATTTCCAGCATCCTTTACACCTCACTTTTTCTGCTGACCGTAATAGCCAACCAGCATAAAACCAAGCACTGCCAGAGAGGTGCAGATGATGGGCGGCAGATACCACCAGTATTGCCCACGGACAACACCATTTCGAAAAAATGCAAAGTGCAGGATTGCACCCCAGCTTTTTTCAGCAAATGCACCCAAGCCGAGAAAGCTCAGCGAGGCCTCTGTCATCATGGCACCGGAAACTGCCATCGCTCCACGGGAAAGGATGATATCCTTGATATTGGGGAGCAGATGTTTAAACATGATGACAATGTCCTTTTGTCCGATTGCTTTTTCAATTTTAATAAACGGTTCTTCCTTCAGCGACAGAATGCGGGAGCGCAGCACTCGGGTCGTTCCGGTCCATGATGTTACCGAAATTGCCACCACAATACTCAGCATTCCCGGCTCCAAATAGCACACCAGAAGGGTTGTCAGCGCAAGACCCGGCAATGCCATTGCAAGATTGGTCAAGGCAGTAACAGCTTTGTCCACATATCCTCCATACCACCCGGAAAACAGCGCCAGAACCGTTCCCAGGATGGTAACAACAAATGCAGCAAAAACACCGATTCCCATCGAGATGCGAGTTCCATACAATAGTTCGCTGAAAATATCCTGACCCACATCATTGGTCCCCAGCCAGTGCTCTGCACTTGGCTTTGCATAGGTCAGCGAACTGGTTGCTGCCGGGTCATACGGAGCAATATAGGGTGCCAAAAGAGCAATCACAACAAAAAATATAATGATGATGCTTCCCATCACTACAGGAAGATTGATTTTTTTCTTTTTCTGCATATCGGCACCTCCTTAAGAAGCAATTCTTGGATCAATGAATGCAATCACAATATCACTGATCAGATTTGCCATCACCACACAAAATGCCGAAACCAGAAAGCACAGCTGTGCTGTAGGAAAATCGTGGTTTGAAACAGACTGATAAAACAACTGCCCCATGCCCTTCCAACCAAAGATGGATTCAATCATCATAGAACCCGATAATAGGCTGCCCATCTGCATACACATACTGGTGACATACGGAAGCATTGCATTCTTGATTACATGACGGAACAGCACCTTTCTTTCCGGCAGTCCCTTTGATTCCGCTGTTGTAGTAAAGTCTTCTTTTCTAATCTGCGACACGCTGCTTTTCATCGTCATAAAGTCACTGGCTGTGCGAAACAGAATCAAAATGGACAAAGGCAAAACCATATGATGCAAAATATCCAATGTCCTCTCCCAACCTGTTGTCATCCCACTGGTCATTCCACTGATGGGAACCCACTTCAAATTATAAGCAAAAACAACCAGCGCAAGGACACCAATGCAGTTGGAGGGTACTGTATTCAGGAACAGCGCAATCGGCGTCATAATAGAATCAAACAGTTTTCCCGGCTTCCAACCCGCTATAACACCTAATACCGCACCAAAGATTCCCCCCAGAATCCATGTTGGTATCGACAGCCTAACAGTCCACGAGATACTTTTCAGTACGTTATCCAAAACCGGCTGCTTATTGGAATATGCAATTCCAAAGTCCATGGTAACAATGCTTTTTAAATATCTTACATACTGTACACCATAGGAATCATTCAGCCCATACTTCTCAGCGATAAATTCCAGTTCTCCCGGGTCCTTTTCCAGCAGATAATAGTACTCCTCCTGACCAACAATGTGCTGAAGCGGGTCTCCGGGCATAAACCGGACCATAAAAAAGCTGATGGTAATCACAACAAATATCGTAGCAAACGCAGCAAGAATTCTTTTGAAAATATGCTTAGTCATCGTTGGATTTCACAACCTTCATAAAAAATGGGCTGCTCAATGGATAGGGACAAGGAGCAACCCTTTTTGTCACATTATTTTGCGGTCAGTGTGTACCAGAGTTCGTCGTTTACAACACCCCAGGAAGCACGGTTATACCAGTTTTCATATTTATCTGTGCGATATGGATAATAGCAGGAGGTCCAGCTCAAAGCAGTACCGAACAGGGTCTTTGCTGCTTCATTCTGCAGATAGGTGATACATTCTAGATATTCCTCGCTGGAATGGGCACCCAGCATACGCCATACCGTTTCATTAAAGGTCGGGTCGGTGTATGTACCCCACAACCAGGAAGCATTGCGGTCGGTTCCCGGCTTTGGCTCATAAACATAATAGCGGAAAGCAGAGGTATGTCTTGCCATACCGGCGGTTGTGTAGCCGATGGCAATATCATAATTTCCCTCCTTGATATTGCTTTCCCACACCTCAGAGTTTACAATGATCGACTGGTCAACATAAGCGTTTACGCCTACGGATGCAAGATTGTCAACGATGACTTCTGCAATACGATTTCTCAGATTCATATCTTTGGAGTATTGTGGAACCACCAAAATCTTCATTTCAGAACCATCCGGGAATTCACGGAAGCCATCTGCGTTCACATCAAGGTAACCGGCATCATCCAAAATTTTCTTAGCTTCCTCCACATCCTGTGCAAACTGTGGCAGTCCTTCTACATAACCGTTACAGGACGGCGGAATAATGCCGGCACATGGAATAACCGCATCATCGCCGCCGATGGTCTTCGACAGCAGCGCCCAGTCCATCGCTTTGGTAACTGCCAAACGGAAGTTGTAATCACTGCCGGCTTTTCTGGTCATACCGAAGGTCATCTGGTTGCAGCCCGAATAAACACTCTCCCCCTTATCTACGGCAGGGTCAAAAATCATATCCATCAGGGTGTAATCAATAGGAGAAGAATATGCGTAATAGCAGTCGATCTCACCTGCATTCAAAGCAGCCATTACCGCAGTTGCATCCGCATATGTCTTGATGGTGACCGATTCAACGGTAATATCCCCGTGGTAGTTATTTTCCGGAATTGCTTCATAATAGGAAACCTGCGCATCAACATCCTTGGATACCAGCTTGTACGGACCGCATCCGATGGCTGCATCTTCTCCGGTATAATTTTTGTATTCGTCACTTCCTTCAAACTTTTCCCAGATATGCTTTGGAAGTACGCCCTGCATCATGGCAGAGCCGGACAACCAGCCATAAACATCCGGCTGACTGAAGGTAATCCTTCCCTTTCCTTCTCCGGTTTCCTCAACGCTTACCAGATTCAGGAAATAAGAACTCTTTGCAGTTTCCGCCAAAAATTTGATAGTAAATGCAATATCGTCCCATGTTACCGGCTGACCATCGCCCCAGACAGCAGTGGTAGGCCATGTAAAGTCCAAAACACAACCATCATCCGAAATATCAAAGGAAGTAAAGAAGTAGGGCTGAAGAGAACCGTCTTCTGCTTCATACACCCAGTTTCCACGGACAAATCCGACATAATTGATTCGTCCAAAGATGTCCGTCTGGCTGTACAGGTTAAAGGTCGTATTGGGTGTAGTTGTACCAATTACCAGATTTTTTACCTTTTTGACGCCTGTTTCTGTGTTCTCCTCTGTTGTGTTCTCTGTTTCATTTTGGACTTCCGCTTGTGTTGTTGTACTCTGATTACATCCGGTCATGGTTCCAATCAGCATGACAGCCGCAAGTAACAGAGCGATCAATTTGCGAGATTTCATCGAATCACCTTTCCGATTGTAAATTCGCTAAATGTGCCGTCTGCAAAAAAAGAGTATTATACCAAAATCGGTATAATACTCCCTGTGAACGCAATGACCCTATCATTTTTGCTTTCATTTCCCATACCGAAATGGCAGACACCATCCTAGGCGGGTCTCCTGACTTAAATTCATCGCACTTATTCCCTTCTCAGATTGAAAACAATCCAATGGATATGAATAAGCACTCCTTAATACAGTAGAGTTGGCTGTTGCAGATTCACACTGCATTCCCCATTATCCTCTGAAAACAGAGTACCTATGACGCAATATTTAGTTGTCCCCATTATAGGTCAATTTATGATAGAAGTCAAGATGTTTATTCATTATTTTTTTACAGTGTGCAAATAATTCCCTCGTTTTTCACTTCATCTTTTTCCCAAAACGCCCGCTCATCCCTTCGGTTGTTGCTCTGCTCCTTCTTTTTTATGGGTTGCCTTCTTGGGACATCGCTTTAGGCACTCACCACAGCGGATACAATCCATGCTGTTTGGCTTTGTATTATGTAGAGCCAGAGGTTCCTCATAACTTTCTAAATGAAACTGACCATATTCTTACTCTGTTCGGTGTATACTACGCTTAATCTCTTTACCCATGCTCTGTCTCTACAGCTGTGCGGTTTTTATATGATGCCGATTAACGCAATCCTTATCAATGGTAAAGCATCGACTTGACCATGAGCTCTTATTAGAGATTTAAGAGAAGAGATCACACACTGGACTTTCCCATAAAAATTGTGTACCAACGGGGTTCTACTCCCGAGCCAAATATAAGAAAGACCTGCACAGCTATTATCCAGCTGTGCAGGTCTTTCTTATTCACTCTTTCCTTGTTGTCACAACAAATATTCTGTTTTTCACATGATGGCTGTCATATAGAAAAACGCCAATCGAGCGCTTTTCTGCTACTCGCACAAGGAAAATCACCCCCGCGTGTGCGGGGAAAAGAGATTGCCTCATGCTCTCTGCCCTCACCTACCAGGATCACCCCCGCGTGTGCGGGGAAAAGAGGAGAATAAAAAAATGAACCAGATTGTAACAAGGATCACCCCCGCGTGTGCGGGGAAAAGCACCTGAATGCCGTGGTAAAATGCCATCAAATAGGATCACCCCCGCGTGTGCGGGGAAAAGGAGAAAAACAGGAGTTTTTCCGCGCAAAACTCGGGATCACCCCCGCGTGTGCGGGGAAAAGGAAATGATGAACAGCGAAAATTTCCAAGAAAGAGGATCACCCCCGCGTGTGCGGGGAAAAGCTGTTGCTATTGCAGCCGCTATTTCCCTGTGCAGGATCACCCCCGCGTGTGCGGGGAAAAGTAACAAGAAAGATTGACGAATTGGGAAGAGTTGGGATCACCCCCGCGTGTGCGGGGAAAAGAGTTATTCCTCCAATCCTTTCCATTCCCACATAGGATCACCCCCGCGTGTGCGGGGAAAAGCAGTTAAAAGGAGTGTTGTTGATGCGTGTACAAAGGATCACCCCCGCGTGTGCGGGGAAAAGGACAGCAGATGCACACTTTCAACAAGGGCTGCAGGATCACCCCCGCGTGTGCGGGGAAAAGACTAAAAAAAGCCCATAAAATCAAGGACTTTGATCCCGTACCTATCCGATTTCATTTAGTTTTTCGTAGATTTGAAAGGTGGTGTAGCAATCTTCCAACGCCCGATGGAAACGTTCCGGTTTGATCTCAAAATAGCCCGCCAGCGTTTCCAACCGATAATCTGCTATACCCTGGACCTTTCTTCGTGCCAAGGACAACGTATCAAAGCAGGAATTTACAGGAATCGAAATCCCGGTATCCACACTTGCTTTTTTTAAAAACGCCAGATCAAAGCTTAAGTTATGTCCGATCACGACACTTTGCCCTAAAAAGTCCCAAAATTCCTCCAGTGCTTTTTTTAGTTCGATGCCTTTGTCTGCCATCTGTTGTGTAATTCCGGTTAAATCCATAATATCCTGTGGAATCGGGCACTTTGGATGAATCATCGCCGAAAAGCGTTCCGATATTTTATGTTCAATGATTCGTAATGCACCAATTTCCAGAATCTCGTTGTGTGCTGGATCCAATCCCGTCGTTTCAACATCAATGACAACATAGCCTCTCTTTTGTGCTCGTTTGTCTTGTTCGGCACGTTTGTTCTGAACCATTCGGCTAATAGCTGCTTTACTTGATCTGTCCATTGATACCGCACCGGATTCGGTTGTTGCAGGTCGCATCATCAGTGTCAATCCTTCAAAATCCACCGGCATCCAACGGGTGTTGTGGACCCGGAATTCCATTCCCTGTTCGTTGTTGGCAGAATACACCATCGTCGCACGTCCTCTGGGAAGGTTGTCACAAATGCGCTTCCACAGTTCTTCCCGCACTCGCTTGTTCAGCTGTCCAACATAGACACCTGTGTTGATTTCCAGAAGCCATTTGGACAAATCTCCACGCAGCCGAGGCGGACAATCCGTAAGTGTTACAACAATCATCTTTACTCCTTCGCACTGTAAGAACGTCCGTTTTCCACACACCCCTGTTTGTCATCCCATAGATACACTGCATTTTGAAGTTCACATGATACATCATCCGCAGCAAACAGCGTCTGAATATCCCGCACCATCCTTTCCATCAGATGATATTTCTTCATTGCATCTCGGGTGTTTCTCCGCATAACAGAGGCAATATCCTCCTTTTCCACAGTCGCGGCCAACTCAAAAGCCAACGGAATTGTAATATCTGCTTTATAGAGGTCTGCTATGTCATACACAAAGGAACACTCATGACCTGTGTGGACGAATCCCAGACCCGGCGAACAACCAAGCGCTTGAATCACTGCGTGAGCTGCTCCATAAAGGCAAGCATGTCCGGCAGAAAGCGCTTGATTGACCGGGTCTCCTCCCGAAAAATTTTCCGGGTCATAATTTCGTCCATTCCATGGAATATTCCATTTTTTAGAACACTGACGATATACCGCACGAATTCGGGCGCCTTCCCTGCCACGCAACTGCTGCAACGTCAACCGGGATACATCTTCATTTGGAAATCGCATACTGTACATTTGACGTACTACACCCAAGCGAAGCCGGACGTTGCTAACCAGCTCTGCCTGTCGAATCAACAGGTTTGCCCGATGCGTCAAAGCCCGACCACCTGCATAGTAGCGCACGCCATGTTCTCCTACCCACAGGACACTGACTCCAGAGTCACCAATCAATTCCATTGCACGATGGGTCACTTTGGTACCGGGTCCCAGAAGCAAAACGCTAATGGCAGCAGAAGGAAGGAAAACTGTCCCACGGTCGTCTGTTACAGTGATAGCTCCGTCCTGCCTGTTCAGAACGCAATGCTCCAGATAGATAAATGTCATTCTATCAGAAATTTGCGGAAGAGCTTGAAGTTCCGGGCGAATCATTCCAGGTATTTCAGCCATAACTTATTTCCTCACCTGTACAACTGTCATCAACCCTGTACCATAGGCTTTTCCGCGTCCTATTCCGCTACAAAGCATCTGTCGAAATATTTCCGGGTTACTTACTTCCAAAATTCCCTCATAGGTCACCGCCAAAAAGGTAACATTTTTCCCGCTGCTTCCCTTTTTGAAGCGATACCAGACCGATTTTGTTATGCCGAATTCTTCTTCCGACAGGATAAATCCATATTTCTCGCTTTGTCGTTTTAGCCACTCGATCTGATTTTGAGGAGTGCTGTGCGCACACACCCGACCTCGTTGTCCCGGACCTGCCGGAACACTGTAGGTAGGATTCGCACAAAGGCAGAATTGCCAGCGACTGCCCTGACAGATTCGATCCAACAGCGGGGTATAATCCTTTGTTTGCCAGGTTTCTCCCGGTGGTGCAAACTGCACTGCCATCCTGCTGAGGTCCGGTTTTTCGGAGCTGAGAATCAAAAGATAATTCTGCCCGCCTCGACTATCAATCCGCCACAAATTTCTCTGCCGCTCCCCGGGGAAGGAGGATTCCAGTGCACCGTGGAGTTTGTTGGGTGCAGAAATAGCTGATAAGGTGCGATGGTTATTCATATCAAGACGCATTTGCGTTAAGTACATATTTCCTCCCCCAATTCTGTCATTGGATCGTGTTCAGCAATGGGATGCAACGGATAGGTAACCACTCGACGAAATTCATACTTACGGTGAGTGGGATCAAAGGACAGCGGTACATCCCGAATCAGCCCTCCCTGTTCACCTTTTTTCGCATCCAGCACCAGTCGGGTGGATGTATCCGGTGCATTCTCCCGCAAAGCTTCCTCCAACGGCTTAGGGGATATTTCCAGAAACACCCGTCCGGTGGGAGGGCAGGAGCGCCGTCCCAGATACAGTGGAAATACCGGAGCTTGCAGTGCTTTGCCAATCTTGTTCAGCAGTTCCTCGTCCTTACTTTCCAATCCGGCAACAAAGATAGCATCTGATAGATAGTAACGGTGGGTTACATAAGGACTGCCTTTTTCCGGATGGGCTGTATGATAATCCCGTATCATGCTACCTTCCCGGTCCACCCGGATACCAAAGCGCAAAGATGCCAGTGTATGTAAGATTTCCTGGTCCTGTCTGGGAATTCCCAATGCAGCGGCAATCAATCCAATTACACCGCTTTTACTTGGTTCTCGCTGCGTTCTCCTCACATCAAATTTCGAGTCCGTCCCCCAGGACTGCATCGGTCCTGCAAGACGCAGAAGCAGCGTACTCATTTTATTTCCCCTTTCAGCCATGCTTCCAATGTATTCAGCAGAGCATCTACAGAGCAAGGCTCCGCCAGAGATTCCAAACCTTTTCCCACCGTCAGAGACAGCTCCGGTGCAGCTGCAAAATCACGGTAGGTTTCATCTGCATAAGCTGCTAAAGCCTTTGCGGAATTGGCAACATAGCCTTCGTTTCCAGCGCGCACGGGCTTCTCAAAAGCACCTGCCATATTAATAGGTTGATCTCGGCGGACGGCCACATACACCACATCCGGGCGGGTCCAGTTGGCAAAGGTGTTCTGCTTGCCGGTGGGCATGCTGCGGATAAACGCCTCCGCAAAAGCCCGCACTGCCTCCGGTGTTGCCTCTCCAAGCATCTTTTTTAAATCTTCCACATTTACCGTGGCATAGCGGTATAAGGTAGAAGAATTGAATTCGACGGTTCCCAGATGACCGGCACCGGCATTGTCCTCTGGAGCGCAGTCGTCCACAGCAGTGAAATAATCAAATTCATTTTCTATTGCATGGGTGGAAATTGCATGAGCAACCTGAGCGGCAGCATCGAAATTGAGCCCGGGATCATCTGCCACCATCCGACCAAACAAGGCAAGGTCAACGCTGGGTCTGGCTTTCAAAGCCTCTTTGCATTCCGTTTTGTTGGGTGCCTTTTCCTGTCTGGCGGCAATCTCTGCCAACTGATGGATTTGACTGGGGCTGATGAAAAATAATGCGCCGGTCTTCAGCTGATTTTTGTCTTCCTTTACTTTGACTCCGGCAGCCTCCAATACCTTCTTTGCAGAGTCTTGCGCCTGTTTTTCGGTACACTCCGGGTCGAGTGCTATAACCTGACCTGCTACCAAATCAATCACCATTTTGGTTCGCTGTCCCACATCCTCCTGAGACAATATATCCTGAAATTTCAGTCGCATAGCACGTTTCCAAGCCTGACTGGACACTCTGGCACGCGTCACACCGCCGTAAATAGCCGTCTTGGGACTGCCGGTATCATCGCGGTTCACACAGCTGGGGGGAACCGTCTGCAGTACGTGGAAGTCAACATAGATTCTTTCACTGTTATTCATGATTGTCATCCTTTCTTTCCTGACGCCGGTACACAGTCCGGTAAAAATCCTGTCCCCATTGCAGACGAATTCTTGCAGCTCCGTCCGGCGTTTGGAAGACATATAAATCTCCTGCCAATTCTACATAATCCAGAGGGATACCATCCCTGCGCAAAAGCTGGATCAACCCGCGCAGATGGTGCAGACACTCCGGCATACCTTTAGCAGTAGCAAATGCATTAAATCGGAGCTGAACCGGTTTTAGGTGATCTTCATCGCCGTCTGCCAAGCTGCCGATGGCAATTCCCAGCCTTTGCCCATCCATATGCATTTTCTGGTCGTTGCCCTGCTGATGCATGGCATATAGAGTCAATGCACCGCACACCGCCCACTCTTCCCATGTAGGGTTGCCGTTTTGGCTCATAAGCTCCTCTGGAAAATCCCGAAACAGAAGCTCCCAGAGCTGAGGTAGCTCTCCCGGCTTCTTGCCAATCCCACGGCGCAGATTTGCCAAATCAGCACGAACCAGATGCGGATTAGGTTCCGTTTGCCAGTACATGAGTCTTTTGCGCACAAAGCTCATTACCTGCTTTTTACGGTCGTTCATCTGTTTTCTCCTTTGTTATGCTTTTCATGTTGAAGTGATCTCTTATCTGCCAGAAAAATCGATTAAAAGCATTCGGTGAAGAATAAAACTTTCCTTCTACCCAACGTCCTGCAAACGCTGCTTCTCCGGCATTTTGAACCATTTTTTGTCCCTGTTTCATTGCGAGATGATATGCCTCCATACGCCACTGCTCATCTTTTTTTGCCCGGAGTTCTTCTGCATCCCCCAAATCAGGGTCAATGGAAGCCAGCCACCTGCGAAACGGAATATCCACTGCGGAATAATACATTTGGCTTGCCTGATAGATTCTGCCTTTTTCTGCGTCGCTGTCCGGTTGCCCGCCGGCTGCCTTGAAAAGTTCTTCTGCTAACACCCCCAAAAACCATGCTGCTTTCTCGGTCTGGGCAATTTTATCTTGGATCAACTTATCCCACAATTTTCCTCCTTCCTCCAAAAGAGAAATGTGGAAATCCAGATGGTCCTCCAATATATCTTCTATAAAGAAGTCCTTATCACCATATTTTGCTCCTACAGTGCGGAAATGGATGATAAAATTATTCTCAAGAACTTCTTTCCATTTCAGCAATACGACCCAGTTCATAATTCCGGGCGTCTTGCCATTACTTTGTGGTACTGTGATTGCAGAAAAATCGCGCCACATTTGCCGATCTGGTTTTAGTCGTTTCGGCTGGTTGTAGCCCGGTTCATTTTTCTTTCCTTCCCGATACTCCCATAGGGTCATCTGTTCTGCATCGGCATTGACCTTAGAGAAAAAATCACCGCCTAAAAGGGTATATCCTACGACCTCTTCATTCTCCCTGATCAGGAGCAACCTGCGTGATTGCAGCGTCAGCAACTCCGCCTGATTGTCCGGCATCGCAATTTCTGTTCGCTCCTCTCCCTTGGTTTTTTCCAATTCCCATACAGGGGCAGGTTCCTCCCAAATCTGGCTTCCATCTTTTAAAAGTGCCAGATTCAACATCAGTGTTTCAAAAAGCGTTTTCCCCTCGGCATAGATAAGTCCCAGCTTCCCCAGCCAACCGGCACCTGGTGAGGGGAGTCCCTTGCCCTTCGGCTTTGCAGAGGTATCGTCAAAGCCGTTGAGGTGAATAAGCCACCTTGCCGCTGCCGCATAGTCTAGCCCTGCCTTTTCTTTTCCTAAACAGACTGGGAAAAGCCGCACCTTGTTGTTGCTCTCAGACAGTTCGCCATTTAACTTCGCAGCAGTATATACAGTTCCTACGGATGCTGCCGGAGTCTGATAGAATGGGTGTTCCGGGTGGAAAAGCCAGAAGCGCTCCTTCCATTGTTCCAAGTATTTTCGAATTGGTTCTTGTGGAAACTGTCCAGTCTTCCACAGCATCTGCCAACGCTGTACTGCCTGACCTGGAGTTTCTATAGGATTGTCCTCACCATCCAAATCCATTCGATAGAAAACCGTATGTAGCACTGCCAGCAAAAGGCGCAGAATTGCAACATCCTGTGTCGGAAGCTCTCCTGCCAGACGCCGATAGTGATGACCTTCCCACAATGCTTGTGTCAAAGAAATTTCCTGAGATGTACAGTCCTCTGTCATTACTTTGATCCAAGGTTCATCTAAGAGATTAAATTCAATCTCGGACATTTTATTCCTCCTTTTCTGCTAATCCAAACTGTGGATCGTAATACAATTTCTTTCCGGCAAGTTCTGCTGTTCCTTCCGAATTCAAAACAAGGAATAACTCGCCTTGTAACACTGGGGATTGCAGCCATTCAAAGAGTTTCTCTCCCATCTGTTCTTCCAATTCTTTAATCACCGCATCAATACAGTAGTTTTGGCTGAAAGTAGAAGGAAGGCGCAATCTCTGGGCAGCAATAACTCGACTTTCTTCTATGCTGGGTTGTATATTAAGTTGGTAGCGCTCTCTGGAATGTTCTTTTGACAACAGCTTGATCTGACCGTCTTCATCTTGCTGAACCACCAGCACCTCAATAGCGGCTGTTCCATCGCGGACAGCTGCCTGCGCCTGTAAATCTGTAAACATCTGCATATTATCCATTGTGCCAACAATTGTATCAAAGAATCCATCTGTCGAAGGTGGAAGCATACAATAACTACTGGCACGCTTCCGCTGTTTTTTTTGAAATAATTGATGCTGATTTTTCGCATCTTCATACTCCGGTGTAGATTCCGGCTCCCAAAGTGCCTCATCATATGTTTTCTGCACCAATGGGGAAATGTCCTCCGGCAATCTGATTTGATTCGGCAACAAGCCCCGGGTTCTCAGCAACAGATAAGCACCGTAGACTGCAAGGCTACCGGCATCCAGTTCTCCCTGCGCACCAAGCACCAGACAGCGTGGCGTTATTGCCTTGGTGGGTCTTTGCCTGGAGTGGCGATGCAGGCGACCGATTCTCTGCAACAGCAGGTCCATCGGGCAAAGATCCGTAATCAGAAGGTCAAAGTCCAAATCCAGAGATTGCTCCAACACCTGAGTTCCAATCACAATGACTCCCTTGCGTTGCTCCAATGTAGAATGTTTACCAACATGTTCCAGAATATCCTGCTCATGTTGCAGCCGGTCCGGGGTCAAATATCTGGAGTGATCCATCAGTATTGTCGCCTTAGGATAGATCTCTTTTAAGCGTTTCCACAATTCCTGTGCCCGCTTCACTGTGTTTACAATAAAACCCACACAACCATATTCGATTATATTGCCCAGTTCCGCGATTGCCTGCTCTTCTGTACATCTCTCGACGAGAACCGTCCGGCTGGTTCCCTCCGATGGAATTGCCAATTTATGATGATGGTTATCGCTTGTCCAGGTAAGCAGAGGATACTCCTGGATATTTTTGAATTCAGCAGGTGGTTTCTTGCCGGAATAAGCATGGAGCAGCTCGGCTCTTCTCTTTCCGGGCAGGGTGGCTGACAACAATATTACCGGAACATGATAGGCGCCCAACCACTTCAATGCGCAGTCCAAGTAGGTGTTCATGTAGGTGTCATAGGCATGACATTCATCAATAATGACAACTTTTCCAGTCAAACCCAGGTGCCGAAGCATAACATGCTTCTGACGAAGCGCTGCCATAAGAAGTTGATCCACTGTACCTACAACCAGGTTTGCCAGGAGCTTTGTTTTTCTTCCTCGGAAGAAGGAGTGTACAATCAGAGATTCCGGTACCATATCATTTGCCCAAAGTTCCTGCTCCTCATCACCGACCTGAACACTCCCTTCTTCCAACTGCCGAAAGGATTCATTAAATTCCGCCTGTCCATGGACCAGGGACACAGCAATCCCACTGGATTCCGGCTGTTGTTGTGCCCATTGAGTCATTCTTGTGAACATGGCATTGGAGGTTGCCTGAGATGGCAGGAAAAAAGCAATCCCTCCCAAATGAAAACGATTCATCATAATCTCAGCAGCAGAGAGTGCCGCCTCCGTTTTCCCCTGACCCATAAGAGCTTCTAAAATCATGATTCCCGGTTTTTCCATTTCCGCTGCAATCTGCTTAACAGTTTCCTGCATACGATTTGCTGAAAACCCAAAGCGACTCATAAAAAAGTAGGGCATTTTCCAGTCGTCAGACACCTTCCATGGGGCGGGAAGATTCAATTTCTGGAGGGCAAATTCTGCTCGCTTCGGGTCATATTTCCGAGGCAACTCGTCCTCCCTGATCATTGGGAAAAAAGCAGTGTTACTGGCAATCCAATCTGCCATGATAACAAGACCTGTCAACGCCATCTGTGCAGCCATTCCACATTTGGGTAAATCTTCATGATGGATGATCCCGATTCCATTCAAAGCCCAAGTAAGCAGTTCCCGTTGCGTATTGCCCCACAGGGTGTCCCGTTCTTCTGTATTGTTCCAACCGAAAGACATCGGAGATTCTTCGCGAAAGGAAACGATGCGATGACTCTCCGGTTTCCCGTGGTGTGCGCCGACTACAGCAGCCAAACATTCATTGATTTCTTCCGTTCGCAGTATTTCCGCACCTGCAGCAGCATGAAACAGCTTTTCATTAAATAAGCCCTTCTGCGGTTCTGTAACTAGTCCATTTTTTTCCAGCCGATGCCGCAACGTCTCTCGGTGAGCCAATATCTTCCGCTGAAACATTGGCGTTGCTTTGCCAATATCATGCAGTAGCGCAGCTGCAATAGCGATTTTGCAAAGTTTCTCCTGCGTTAACTCCAATTCGTCATCATAATCATCAGGAAGCCAATGCCACAGCAAATACTCCATTACAGCTGCGGTATCTTGCAGATGAACAACCAGTGGCAGCCAAAGCGTTTCATCCTCTGCGTCTGTCTTGGCATTCAATGCCCATGCCGCATCACTAAGTTTTTCTGTGCCTCCAATCAGATATTGTACAGGCAGATGATTCATATACGCATCACTCCTTTTCGCTCTGTTTGTATTTGATATACCGCTGTGAGAGGGCGCCGGATTTATATTGATCCTGTTGTAATTGATACAAAACTTCTTTAAGAAGTATCGGTCAATGATAAAATATATTTGAAGTTCTGAAAACAGAGCAACTGGGCTGTTTTTTATATTTGCTATATTTATCACACAATGGAAACATCTCAGTTTGCAAAAAATTTGTGTAAATTGGTGCGTCTTACAGAATTTTTATGAAATTTCGGAGGAATACCAATATAGTAATAATGCGTGAATATTTATATTCTTATCGTACCATAAACATCCATATTTTTCAAGCTGTTTTGCCTTTCATCACCTATCTGTTAAAGCTCGTAAACACATGGCTACGTTTATTCTGCCTTTTCTTAAAACATTTCGTATTCATATTAAATGAAAGTCACACCAAAACAGCATGAGCGAATCATCTTCATCCCCTGTTAAATAGAACCATATTCCCCTGGAGGTAAACGATATGAATTTCTATTGGTCAACATCGCTATCCATTAACAGGAATTGCGGTTGCCGCCATCTAAAATATCCCCCGTTCTTTATTTTGTCGTTCAAGTATCGTATAATGATATAAAACAAAAGCGCAATAGAACCAAGGTGCGTTCCATGAACATTCTTGACCAGAATCTGCTTACGTCGGATTTTGGGGGCAGTCAAGCAAAACGCACGATTTGGGATATTGCCCGGATCAACTGCAATAAAAAACAGAACAAACTGCTTTGTTAACGGTCTACCTTAGCGTAGGTCTACATAATGGATACGGAAGCGCGCAGCGAATGTACATCAAGCGAGGGTATATCCCCGATGGAAGCGGTGTATGGTATGGGGATAAAATATCTCCTCAATATGCCGATTGCTGCCATGATGACGACTTCGTTTTGTACTTATCAAAAAAGCTGCAATAACGAGAACGGTGTGGAACAAGGAGAAGCGAATCATATGACAAAAGAAGTATTTGCAAAACCATGTGTTGGAGCAATCATTAAAAAAGTGGTCGGCAATGAACCATATATTCTTCTACAAACAAGGCAAAAAGAAGATGGGAACGAAACCAATGGCATGTTCGAAATTCCTGCCGGTAAAATCCGGGAATACGAGGATGTGTTTTCGGCGCTGCGCAGAGAGGTTTGGGAAGAGACTGGTCTGAAGATTACAAAAATATACGGCGAAGATTCATCGGTATGCACACAGATTGGCGATGTAACTACAATTTCATTTACCCCTTACTGTGTAACACAAAATCTATCAGGAGCATATTCCATCATTCTGAACACATTTTTATGTGAGGCAGAAGGTGATTTAACGGAATCTACCAATGAAACAGAACAGGTCCATTGGGAAAAAGTATCGGAGATAAAACGATTGCTGGAGGAGCATCCCGAAAAAATATTTTTTATGCATATCAATGCGCTCAAAAAGTTTTTAAAAGTGTAAATTTCCGTTTACTGTCGGTAGAGAAGCGCATGGTCTCACAGGGAGGTGTGCCTGATGTCCAAAGAACCTTTCTGGAATAGCGAAGAATCTATCAGCAAAGTAAAATTGACTGTGCTGAACACAACGATGATCATGCGGCAAGCAGGACGTATCTTTTATCTTGACCTTGCTCCGCTCAAATCCTAAGGAATCCATGAGCGAGAATCATGCCGTTTGATTCCCTCTCTCAAAAAAGAAATCCGCTGTAATCTCCATCCTTGCAAGAGTGGAAACTACATCGGTTTTCTTTTTTTGCCCCTTAATGTCTGTATAGCTTCGCAATAATCAAGCCCACACCAAGAACCACAACCAATACAAGCTACAGGTGCTGCTTGAAGTTGTGCTACCCGTGTCGTTGACAGACCTCTTTTTCGGCAAAATTGGGGTGGATAAGGTCCAGAAGATGACAAACCGAAGGTGGCGTCAGGCAGGAGCAGTCATAACTGCATCGGAAAAAAACCTGCAAACTCCATGATAAGCATTTTCCTCATCTTCAGGCGAATAAAGGGATATAAAAAGGTGCAGGTGATGAAACTATCACCTGCACCTTTTTATAATTTTTATAATAGGATACTACATTCGTTCCGGCTTGATTGAATCCCCCATCATATAAAGCTAAATGACGAAGTGGTGTTCACTGCCATTGAGCCATCGACGTAGAAGTAATACTGCTTGCCGTCAATCTGCTTCCAGCCGTTAGAGAACATTTTGCCGGTGGTTTTGTCCAGCCAGTATTTCTTCTGGTTGTCGGAGAGCCAGCCTTTGACCGGTTCTCCATTTTTGTAGTAGCTCCACTCGCCGCTGTCATTCTGCTGCCAGCCATTTGCAGTCTGCGAGTCGATGATGATTTCCACGAACCGACGCAGGGCGGTGGCAACTTCGGCGCGGGTGGCGGTTCCCGCAGGGTCAAATCGGTTGTTTGTCTTGCCCGCCAAGATGCCTGCCTGCTGCATGGACTGTACCGCCTCCTTCGCCTGAGACGAAATCTTTGCATTATCTGCAAAGGTCACAGCTTTCAGCGTTTTCGGGATGGTGTAACCCAACTTGGCAGCGTAATTTTTCAGAATCACTGCCATCTGCTCCCGGGTGATTTGACTGTCCGGTGCAAAGGTGGTGTCTGTTGTTCCGCTGACGATGCCAGTCTTTGCAGCCCAGTTGACATAAGGCGCGTAGTCAGCATCGGCTTTCACATCGGTAAATTTGCCGGTCCGGTAGCTGTCGGGATTGATTCCAGCCAGCCGTCCGAGGGCAGTCACGAACATTCCTCTGGTCATACCGGTATCGGGGCTGAAAGTGGTTTTGCTTGTACCATTCAGCAACCCACGGCTGACCACAAAGAAGATGTTGTCCTTTGCCCAGTGGTTTTCGATGTCAGTAAAAGCAGAAACTTTCGCATCGTAGCCCACTCCGTAAACGCCGGGCTGGGTCAGCTGGAAGATGACCGCCTTCCGGTCGGCATCATAGCTGGACTTGGTGAGCCACTGCACCTTGCCCGCAGCATCCACAGAAACCGCATAGAGATTGCCGGGCTGCTCGTTTTTCGCCGGTGTGTACGGAATGGCAATGCTGATGGTCTTTCCGTTCAGGTCGATAATCTGGGTTTCCTTACCGTTTTTCACTTCCCACAGGGAGATGTCATAAACGGGGCGATTTCCGATAGCCGCCTTTGCCTCAGCAGAAGAAACTGTGGTTTTCTTCACCTTCAAAACGATGTCCCCGTTGGTCTGGCGGTTCAGCTCCTTGAGGGTATCCAGGGTGAAACCGAAGTCGGTCATGGAATCGGTGTCGATGGTGAAACGTTTGACACCGGAGGACACCAGCTTATCCAGCGTATCTGCTTTCAAGGTAATCTGCACATCTTTCCGTACGTCACCCACATTTACAGGAACCACCACAGCAATTCCGTTTGTGGTGCTGCCATTCTTTTTCGCAGCAGCAGTCGCTTTGTTGATTGCCTGTTGTACCGTGCTTTCGTTGATGTTGGCATTTCCGTTGATTCCGGGTTTCACCGTTGTGGTTTGACCGGTGGTGGGAGTGCTTGGATTGTTCTTGTCCGGGCGGTTGGTGATGTTGGAATCCTTGTCTGAAGAATCTTCCCTATCATCGGAGGATGTGTCGCCGGAGGAGGAGGAACCTCCTCCGCTGCTGGATTTTTTCACCGCTGTCAGCGTAATCAGCGCTTCGGTTCGGTTGTATTCCGCATCTTCGGCTTTGACCGCTTTGATTTGGAACTCCCCTATGTCGGTTACTGTAACAGCGCCGTTTGCATCCACTGTTGCGGGACCGCTGACTACCGACCATGTGATTGCACCCTCACCGGAGCCGCCGGAGGTTTGCAGCGTAAAGCTGCTTCCCTTGTAGATTTTGCTCGGTGCGCCGATGATGGAAAGAGCCTCCTGCTCTGCCTTATCCACAGTAAGCGGATTGGTTTGAGCTTTTTTTCCACCGTAGTTAATCTCAATTTTCTTGCCGTTATGTTCTGCGACCGTCAACACCGTTCCCTGGGCAGGGTCAGCGGTCAGCTTGCCGCTTTCTCCTGTGAGAGTCTCACTTGTATTGTCGTTGTAGTTCACCTGTACCGACAGACCGCTCAAATCCAGCGACTGGGCATCTGTGTTGTCCGACACACTTTCTGCCGGGTAGCAGTCCTCGGTATGCTCGTGGACACACTCGGTCACAAGGGTGTAGCAGTCCTCATTGTGTTCATGGTTACAGGGGGTTCCCTCTGTACCTTTGGTGTAGCCGCAGTCGGCGATGTGCTCAGGGTGATGCTCACACAGACCTGCGGCAACTGTTGGGGTTTCCACCGCCAATACATTCAGCGGCAGGGTGGAAAATACCATCGCTGCTGCCAATACAAGAGCGGCAATTCGTTTTCGTTGCTTCATCTTTATCCTCCTATTTCTTGCGTTTATCTATTAAAAATACAAAAAGGAATCGGTCATCCACCCGCTTGGAATGGACAACTGTTTCCTCTGTCATGGCAATATATGGACAACACAAAAGCAGGCAGAGTTATCTCTGTTTGTCTGTCTGTTTGTCTGTCTGTCTGTCTGTCTGTCTGTCTGTCTGTCTGTCTGTCTGTCTGTCTG
>OHAU01001324.1_pt1 | contig 29629 bp, 36 predicted proteins | sample 1577181 | NCBI WGS metagenome assembly OHAU01 (sample SAMEA3541472, study PRJEB24748) | human gut metagenome | biome: human gut; feature: human-associated habitat; material: faeces | place: China | collected 2012 | reverse complement strand
AGTCTGCGAATCAGTTCCTTGTTTAGCTTGCGTCCGGAAGTATAGTTGATATCCATGATATTCGCTTCCGGCTGATCGAAACCGGCATTCTTGATCAGTCTTTTGAGACGGTTGTTTTTGCGACTGCTGTATTCGATATCCACCAGCATACCGAATTGATCCTCAAAGGGAACCTCCTTGAATTTTGGGTCATTGAGTTGGTTGCGGAATGCATCTGCCATTGTGGTAAGGCGCATTTCTATTAACTTATCCATTGTACTCTGATTGGTCATATGTGTTTACCTCCGATAGTAATCGGCACCTCGTGTGATGCCATGTGCTTTATGTGTGGTCTTGGTATCGATTGCTTCCGATGCCAGTTTTTCTGAGCCGGTTACAAGTAGGTTTTTAATACTCTTGTAACTGGGTGATGCTGTATAGGATAATGCCTTTTTACAGGCAGCTTCCAGTAACGCATCTGAGTACTTCTCAGCAAGCTTAAGAAGCCCCATACAGCTTCGGTAGGTTTGTTGTTCCACACTTTTGGAGGTCAATATTGCATTGACTGCAGTGTACGTATTTATGCCAATCCGCTCAGCCCATTTACGGAAGCGGTCACCGTTCCATTCCAGATACTTCTGGTGGTCTGCCGGCATATGTTCAGTAATGGTGCTGTACTGCCCAGGGCGTCCTTTTAGACGACGATGGGAAGCAATGCGGTTATGGTTGTAGAAAATTTCAATCGTGGTGTCTGTTACCCTTATATCAACTTTCTTTTTAATGTATTCGTACGGAACGGAGTATAGCATTCCGTCCACAGATATGTGATAATTGAACTGGACAGTGGCTGTTTTCCAGTCACTCAGTTCAAAACGGGTAGCAGGTAATGGTGCCAGCAATGGTTTTTCTTCCCCAAGAAATAAGCTTCGCCGACTACCCTCTTTCTTCTGAAAGAGCCTTTGGTTGAACAGTTCCAGCTTATCTTTGATTGCCAAATTCAATTCAGCAAGGGAGAAGAACTGTTCATCCCGAAGAGCTGCTGTGATCCAGGTAGAAATATTTCCTACTGTCCCTTCAGCATTCGGCTTATCTTTTGGAGCTCTGACACGCGCCGGGATAATAGCGGTGCCGTAGTATTCGGCCATTTCTTGATAGGTTTCATTGATCTGCTGGTCTTTAAAGCCACCATTGTGGACAACTGCTGTTTTACAGTTATCCGGTACGAGAATTCTGGCAACACCGCCAAAATATTCGTACATATGAACATGGGCATTAATCCATGATTTTTGCTTCATATCCAGAAATGCTTCCACATATGCGTACTGGCTATAAGTCATCACGCCGACAAATATATAGGCTTTGGTGATCTCACCAGTATCCGGATCAATGATTGTTGCAGGATCTCCTGCCCAATCGACCTCAACCTGCTCACCAGGTTTCCGGTTGATATGCATGGTAGCACGTCGTTTCTGCTCATCCTGCTGAATGTGATAGCAGAACTGGGAATACATAAGTGGTTCCTCGCCATTTGCATGACAGTCCTCCATGTATTCTGTCCACAAGAGTTTCTTACTGACTCCGTTACGGAGTAATTCTTTGTGGACATAATCGTAGTCAGGCATCCGTTTATTGGATTTGACTTGCTTTGCAGAAGGAAAAAACATTTCTGCAAGAACAGCATCGGTATCGCTTTTATCAAGTGGCCAGGAAATATTTAATTCCTTTGCACGTTTCAAAACGCGATTGACCGTTTTCTTGGAGACATTGCAGCTGTCGGCAATGCTCTGCTGACTGAGTCCCAGACTTTTTAGCCTGAGAATCTCTCGATACTTGGTCATGGTCATGACCTCCTTTGAATGAATTTACACCAGCTGGTGCATGATTACATTCTAAAGGATTTATGATAAAGGTTTCCACTACCGGAATGGTGGTTTCCTAAAAAACGGATTTGCGGTTTCCTGTCACCGGACAGCAGGGACACGGGCACCGGATTATTCATCCATCCTCATTCAGCACATAACCATCTTTTTGAAGCTTTTCAATTACCTTTGCGTTCCACAACTCAGGAACATCCATCCATTTCTTTAATCCGTTGATAACTCTTTCTTCAAAAAATTTAACCATTATTCTCACCTCCAATTGTTGAAACTAAAGTAGCCAGTTCATCAAGTGCCGAATCATGTGTTGATACAAGTTCAGCCAGACCATCAATTCCATCACCATTAATTAGAATCTTGCGATTAGATTCTGCATTCAGAATCTGCATGACAAAATCCAACTTTTCAGACATATCATTCAGCCTATTCGAAACTCGATTAATTGCTTTGTAGATATTTGCAATTTCTTTTTTATCCATATGTACCTCCTGTTCTTAGCCATTCGGCTATAAATAATTCGTTAAATAATTTGTCCATACTCTGTTTTGTTTTACGGCATTGCTTTAATTGAATATAATACCGCAAATCCTTTTAACCGCCTCACGGCGGTAGATGGGATTTGCTAGGATTTTAGATACATAAGCAAGGGGCGAAGCCAAAAGTGGTGGTGGCAATGTAATAGCGCGCACTCCCGTCTAAGGTCACAGTACAGAAGTGCGAACTGCTGCTGGAGCTAGGCGAACGTTCCCACCACCAACCAGATATATAGCTACTATTATAACGTGGTTTCTTATATCTGTTTGCAGTCGCATTCTTGAAATATTGATACTGCTTTCCTTCGCCTGCGAAAGAATATGATGTACTGCCAAAAATCTCAATTTCAGAAGGTAAAAACGCATAATCGTTAGATGTTTTAATTATGCTACTTCGGCCACCTGCCGAAGTCAGTTTTTTAACTTGTTTCATCATGTTCTGAATATAAGTAGGTAAGCATTTCTTGTACACATTATTGCACCATATACGCCTAGCACAGCTCTCCCAACCACTTCCATTCGTGTCTGAACTATTCATGTAACCACATTCATGAGATGTATCGTAAGAGTTGTTATATTCTGTCGTAGTGTCTAAATACAGTATACGTTCTGTTTGAATTGTAATAGCAGCTTTAGTCTTGCCGTTAATAGCAGTTACCAAATCATCATGCTCAATACCAATGATTACATATGTATAATCGTTTGCTTTGTGAGATTCCGATACGCCTGTTGTAGACATTGCATTGTGATGAATAGTTCTCTTATCACCAACCGCCCAGTAATCTTTGATGTTGATTTTGCCTGCGTAATGAGCCTCAATCATCTTTTCAATCTCCGCATCTGTTCCATCAGCGAATGTAACAATCTTTAAGCTCTCTGGTTCACCGAGAAGTCTGTTTCCTGCATCGTAGTTGTATACGCCATCAGTGCTATACGGGAACAGCGCAAAATAATATTTTTTTCCGTTTGTCAGCCCTGTGACGGTATAACCCGTGGTTTTGTATTTATCTCGAACCATATTATCAGTCACAAGTGTTTCGTCATTTGGATTTGCGGGATAGCCTGTTTCTTTCATTACGAGTTTTGTGCCAGCCCATGTGGAGAATGTTGAACCGCTAATCACAGTGTTCTCTGGATCTTGCCATTTGATCGTGACGGATGCGTTTGCATTTTCAATAGTTAGATTATTTACGGGTTTGGGAGTGACTGTTGTGCCACCTCCTTTTGCTCTTAAAATTCCAGTTTCATCTACAAATGTAGTTTTTCCATCAGGCTTGATACCACCTAATGTTGTTGTTGTAGCAATAGGAATTATTTCTATAGCCCCAATTTCCGCTAAAGTAACATCTGTAGTTCCATCGAATGAAGCATTACCAATTTTTCTTGCGGTCGCCAACTTAACAGCTGCATTAGCATTTCCTCCAGCTGAAGATGATCCAGCATAATTATGAGAATGTGAAGCAGGCGTAAAAGTAGATGGTTTTCCAGTAATTTCTCCCCAACTATAACTTGGTTTGCTGCTTGCCTTCGCCCATGCATATACATCACTTGCAGGCATGGAGGATGGTCTTCCACTTACATTACCCCAAGCAACACTACTTGCAGTAGCAGCATTTCCTGTAACATTTACAGTCAGATTATTAGTGACAGGATTATATTTAAACTTATCGCTGTATGCTCGCTTTGTCTCTGTAGCAGAGTCAGAAAACCAAACATGTCTAGCTGCGTCATCCGTACCTTGTGTTGCTGAAACATTTGTAGCTGTTCCAGCAGTAGTTGCACTATCAGCAGTAGTAGCATGTTTTACACTCTTATTTGCATCGGCAGTATTATCTACATTACCAAGCCCCACCTGAGCTTTTGTATGAGTATGCCCGGCAGGAGAGTAAGCACTTGAATTTGTATATGCAGCAGATCCTAACCCATGAATAGGAACAGTAGTTTTATTACCATCTACAGTGAGTGTGATTTTTCCGTTTTCAGTAGCTTCTGAAATAACAACAGATTTTACGGCTTTTGCTAGAGTAATATAAGTTTTGCTTGAGCTATCCCAACGATAAATAGTATTCGTAGCAGTATCTATATAAATAGTATTTATATCTCCAACAGACGGAAATAACTTATTGGAAGCATACGGGAGAATGACTTTTTTATTTGCTATACTATCTTTTAAATAGACGACAAGTTCCGTTAATCCTTTTAAATCAAGAAATTGTTGTTTCATATTGCTCACATCCTTTCATTTCCGTGAGTTTTATAGTAGTAAGTTATAAAATGCATAACTTTCTTGAAGATTTATTGTGTGTTATAACCAAATATGGTATAATATGTCAAAAGAAAGAGGGGAATAGGTATGCTTATATATGGTGTGATACCAGGAATTATTGCGCTATTGTTCTATGGTACAGCTAAAGCTTTGACGCAGTTAGCACCAGAAAGTATCTGGGAATATATCTACATACTTCTTACGCTTGTTATTCTTCCAGTAGGATATGGCTATTTTTTATATCGTCGTATAAGTGCTGAAGAGGATAAGAAGTATGAAAAAAGAAAAATGGAATTAGAACGAGAACAAAACAGATCTGATCTTGTTAAAGAACTATGTAATTTTATACATTCAAGTGGTGCTACAGAAATATATGTGGATTTTTTTGGTTTTTCAGATTTTGGCTATCCCAATATTTCTAAATTACTTTTTTTTACAAAAAAATATGGTAGTAAATCTTTCGTTTTTAGCGAACATGGATATGCGGATATTGGTAAATATAAACTCATAGAAATACTTCAAGAATTAGAAACACGTTTTGATGGATACTTAAAAATCGACTATAGTTCCGTTGGATCATATCATAGTTCTCTTCCTCCTTCTTATAAAATTGAACATGGTGTGGGCGGGGATGTTATAAGTCCAATTAATGATTATGATACTTCTATATCCAAAGAACCTTCAAGTGCTCGTCTTTATTTAGGAGACGAAGCAAAAAAGGTGCGTCAAATAGAGAAAGATGAAGAAACAAGAAAAAATTCATTAAAACAGATTTAATTATAAAATAGCAGGAGAGCATTGCAACTCTCCAACCATAGAATTCATTATTCAGTTGCAAATAAAGCTTTAATAGACGCACTTGGAATTGCTTCATATCCATCTCCAACAAGCCCCTTAAGAGCGGTAATATCAGATGTGTTCTTAGCAATCTTCGGTTTTTCAGCAGCAAGGTCTTTTTCAAGAGCAGTAATCTTACCTTCTGCTGTATCCATTCTGCCTTTAACAGCAGTAATATCTTCTGCGTTCTTTTTATCAGCGGCTTCTAATGTAGGTAATTTCTTTTCAATAGCATCAATTCTACCTACAGCAGCTTTAAGATCTTCAGCTTTTGCATACTGAGAAAGATCAGAGTCAGCAAGAGCTTTAGACACATATTCTGCAATATAACCTACGATATTTTTAGATGTAGCAGATTCTGGAAGAGTACCGATAAGAGTTTTCAGCTTTGTGATATCCTCTTTATTTGTTTTAATCTGAGAATTCATTGTGGCAGCATCAGATGCATGGCTAGAAATCCAATCAGAAATCTCTTTCAGTGTATCGTATGCCTCTGGAGCACCGTTGACAATCTGAGCAACTGCATCAGCAACAGCTTTCTTTACTGATCCGTCACCAGTACCATTCAGTGTTCCAATAGCTGCTGTATTAGCTGCAACGCTTGCTTTTAATGCAGAATCATCATATTTACCAGCAGTAACTGCTTCTTTGATATAATTAACTACATCTTTAGCTTTTGCATCAGCAGGAATAGTACCAACATATCCCATTACTTCAGCTTTAGCAGAATCAGCAGCGCCAGCAGCATCGAAGTCTGCAGCGGTTTTTCCAGAATCCACAAGATTACCATTTTCATCTAATCCTGCAAGATGACCTTTTACTGCACCTTTTACTTTGTCAGCTTTTCCTGTTGGCTGTGGAATAGTAATAGTAAATACTGCATCTTCAATAGTTACTGGAGCAGTTTTTGTGTAGAAATAAAGTGTGTATCCGTCTTCTGACTGAGATACTGTTTTAATTGAGTTTTTGACAGCCTCACTGATTTTAGAGTCGATCTGTACATTATGCAGATTTAAAAACTCCTGAAGATTAGAAAGTGTAGCGAACTGTAATTTTGCCATAATTAGTTTCCTCCTTGAAATATGTTTGTTAAATCTTTAGAATCAATACCTCCGAGTTTTCGATCTAAAGCAGCGTCAATATGTTCGTCTAAAACATCCAGAACAGTTTCTTCAATGATATTTGAAACATATTCTTTTACAGAATCAGCACTTGCAAAATTCTGCTCATTGATCCAGCTTTCAGTGATATAACGATCAGTCGTATATTCACCATCCTGCTGAATGAAATATAATGTAATAGATTTTCCTTGCATTTTTGTGATTGTTGTGCTGGAAGTATCAGCGTCATGAGATACAAGATACAGAACGTCGTCTGCAGAAGATTGAACAGTAGTATTGTTTCCGCCAATGATACATTGGCCTTTTACTTTATAAATACCATCATCAAGTGATGATATCTTCACAGGAACAGTAAGTGTACCTATAAGATTTACAATAGGTACGTCGGATAATTTGTTATAAGATAAGCTGTTGATATAATCTACAACAGTGGACTTATCTTCAAGATTACCGATTATATTATCTAAAAGAGTAGAAAGCTCAGAAGATTTGACATAATTATCTAATCCAATTGTTTTCTTGACTTCTTCAACAATATGACCTTTATCTTCGTCAGTCATAGATATGTCGTAAGAGAAAAGTAGTTTATCTCCAGAGAAAAACATAAGGTTTGATCCGATGCATTTTACATCTGTGATCTGTTTGTCCCCTTTAACATATTCTAATGTATTGTCGATGGTCACCCACGCTATACTCTTACTGTCTTGGATGTAACAAAGTCCTGGGTACTTCAGCACCCCTCTTTGTAAAGCCTTTTCTGCAATTTGTTTAGTTGATGCAGAATACCAGGTTGGAATTAACGCCATGCTGTGATCACCTCTTTAATTTGTCATATTCATATTTTGAAATTTCTTTTATTGTATAGATGTCATTATCAGGCGGAAAATTATAGAGACCTTCAATATGCCATCCATATTTTCCGTCTGAACTTAAAATAGCCTGCGCCTCTGTGATATCACATAGAAGCAACAGACTATGTTTTTCCTGATATTTGATATACAGGATATGTTCAAGGACATCTATGACTTCATCATTTTTGATTACTTTATAATACATGTGATATCCTCCTTAGAAGAGGGGAATGGTTACCCCTCACTTGAAATTGAGAACATAAGTAAGATTCCAGAATTCTGTCCTGGATAAGAGAATCCATATGTTCCACCGGCTTCATTGACTGTATATAACCAATTTGCAACTGTAGCATTCGGAGATCTGGTCCAGTAAGATTTATACTCCGTAGGAGCAGAAGATTTTGCTTTCTTTCTGGTATCATCATCTGTGAAATAAGCAATAGGAGCATTTGTTTCAGAGATATATGGTTCAGAAGTAGCAGTAGGATCAACTTCATATAGAGATGGAACATAGAATCTGCAATTAGATACGGATGTATCATTTGATTTATTACCAATAGAAGAGTATACTTTTACAGGTTTAATCAAAGCCTTCCATAAAGGCGAAATAGCTTTAAGCAGACGTGTATTCAACCATGTATTTAGAGAAGATTCGGCCCATCCGCCTGCATTTGTGCTCTTATTATTATAAGGCTTTTCGGTACCTAACAGGTTTGAAGCAACAAATGTAATATTATGGTAGAAATTGCTGTAGAGACAATTGAAAAGCTTTGGAATACATTCGGCGGAACAGTAAATAGCAAAGGATATAAAGTACTTGATCCGCACATTGGGATTATCTATGGGGACGGATGTACTCTTAACAATGTAAAGCAGGTATGGGAAGAACTTGAGAAAAAAGGATTCGCCGCAAATAATATAGTGTTTGGTGTTGGAGCTTTCTGTTTCTCAGCAATTGTAGAACCTGATGGGCGTATGGTTGTTGTAACCAGAGATATGTTTGGTATTGCAATGAAAGCTACATATGGAGTGGTTAATGGGCAGCCAATTATGATTTATAAAGATCCAAAGACTGATACGAGCCATTTGAAAAAATCTCATAAAGGGTGCTGTCATGTGTATTATGATGAGAATAGAGAATTAAAGTGTAGAGACGGGTATGATAGTCTTGTTTATGATGGAGCATTAAGAACTGTATTTAAAGATGGTGAAATGTGTTATGTAGAAACATTCGAAAAGATCAGAAATAGACTAAATGGAGGAAACGAAAATGAGTAAAATTACAGATTATTTATTAAAAGATGATGTGATTGTAGTAATGGATGTGGACGGAGTACTTGCTCCGTATGAGTTCTCTGAATTAAGTCATAGTATTACTGATGATGAATGGGATAGACTTGTAGCTTCCGGTGAGAATCCGTATAAAGATGTGCGTCCGATTAAATTAATGCAAGAGTTTATTCAGAAGAAAGGTATTGACAAAGTATATACTTGTTCAAAGAGTCCTTCTAGTGAGATCCCCGGAAAAAGAGCTTTTATCAAAAACAACTATGATTTACCTGATGACAATATCTATTTTGTTGCAAATAAAAATACAAAATTAATAATTCTTGAAGAGTTACAAGCAAAGTTGCATTTAAAGCCGTTTCAGATTGCAATTGTAGAGGATACAGTAAAAACTTTGGATTATATTCGTGCACATAGTGATTTTGTAACCGTACATGTTTCATCATTTATGGAGTAAAGAGGAGTAAAGAGAATGAATTTACAAAGTATTAGTAGATATATAAGTCTTATATTAAGACATAAACCTGAAGTGATCAATATTACTTTAAATGAACACGGATGGGCGAATGTAGAAGAACTGATTCAGGGCATTGCTAAAAACAATCCCGGATTCAACAAAGAAATTTTAGAGGAAATTGTACGGACTGACAATAAGCAGCGATATTCTTTCAATGATGACAAGACATTGATCAGAGCGAATCAGGGACATTCAATTCCGGTAGATGTAGAACTGGAAGAGAAAGAGCCACCTAAAATTCTTTATCATGGAACCGGCGAGAAATATATAGCGTCTATTGATCAGAATGGACTGATTCCTAAAAGTCGTTTATATGTTCATTTGTCAAAAGATGTTGAAACTGCCAAAGCTGTCGGCAAGAGACATGGTAAAGAAGTTGTTTATTCTATCAATAGTGAACAGATGTACAAAGATGGATACAAATTTTACTTATCTAAAAATGAAATTTGGTTAACTAAAAAAGTTCCAAAGAAATATCTAATGAAGGAGGTATAAAAAATGAGTAGAACATATTTTACTGATTCAGTTTCAGATCTTTGTCAGGGGATTGTTGATAAAGTAGACACTTATGAAAAACGAATTAAATACTTAGAAGAAGAAAACAAGAAGCTCAAAGATGAGCATTATAAAGATTCTGAAATGCAAAGAATGGAAGCTGAGTTAAAAGAAGCAAAAGACGATTTATATAGAGGATTTCCAATTTCAGAAAAAGAACAAGAGAAAATCAGAGAGTGGGAATTAAAACATGATGCTGAGAAACATGGTCTGAAAACTTCTAAACAGAGAGCAATGGGACATGGTTGCATAGGCGGTTCTCTTACATGGTGCTTTACACCAACATCAATAGGAACTATTGGAGAAGTGATTTGCTCCTGTGGCGAGAAGTTTACATTTCAGGATTTATAGGAAAAGATTTATGATTAAAATTATTGAAGGTAACATTGTAGATGCGCAGACCGACTATATAATTCATCAAGTTAATTGCCAAGGAGAAATGAATATTGGAGTTGCTAAAGCATTAAGAGATTATGACGAAGGTATTTATATACATTATAGAAACGTCTGTAAATTACGTGAGTTTAATCCAGAATTACTTCTTGGAACATATGACGAATACTTTATCAGAAGGAAAAATCAAGGAATATTATCCTTATTTGCACAAGATAAATACGGATATGATGGGAAACAATATACTGATGTTAAAGCTTTTCGAGAAGGATTAAATTTTATTCGACAACAAATACCTGTTTATTGGTTTGATGCTGATAACAGGCCTCACAAGACAACCATTGCACTCCCATACAAAATAGGCTGCGGAAGAGGAGGAACAGACTGGGAAGTGGTTTATAAGATTATAGAAGAAGAATTAAGTAGTTTTAAAGTAGAACTGTGGAAATTGGAGGAGCAGAATGTTTAATGTAGAAAAAGCAACAAATGATTGTATTCAGTGGATTAGAGATTGGAGAGAAGAGAACGGCCCAGGGTGTAACTTTATAGTAGGTATTTCCGGCGGTGTTGACTCTTTAGTAGCTGCTAAGTTATGTGTGGAAGCTGTTGGAGCTGATAAAGTTCTTGGAGTAATCATGCCAAACTATGAACAGGATGATATTGATATGGCCTATAATGCATGCCGACATATATTAGGTATTGATTATCTTACTATCAATATTGGAGGAGCCTATGATGCTATTATTGATCAGATTGATCTTGCAATAGATGTTTCAGATCAGACACTGATTAATCTTGCTCCTAGATTAAGAATGGCTACTCTGTATGGGGTGTCACAGTCACACAATGGAAGAGTTGTTAACACTTGTAACCTTAGTGAAGACTATATTGGGTACTCTACTCGTTATGGAGATGCAGCTGGAGATTTTGCTCCATTGGCACAATTCACAAAAGGCGAAGTAAAAGAAATTGGTTATTATTTAGGATTACCTAAAAATTATGTAGAAAAAACACCATCAGATGGGTTATGTGGTAAATCAGATGAAGATAGCTTCGGATTTACCTATGCAGTATTAGATAGATATATTCGTACAGGTATTTGCGATGATCCGGAAATTAAAAGACGGATTGATCGTTTACATACAAAAAATAAGTTTAAATTGGAACCAATGCCGTATTTTAATTACAAGGAGGATAATAATATGACATATTGTTGCTCACCAGAAGATATTGCTGTAGCTTTAAAGAAGGCTCAAGAAACTATTAATCATAAGCATGCACTCGATAAAGAGTTTAGGAGCTGTGAGAGCCAAATTAAAGAGGCTTTAGGCGTTGATGTATGCATTATATCTAAAGATGATTTTGATAAACGTGTTTATAAAACATTGTCTAAAGATGATATTTCATTTGTAGGAAGAACAAAAGATATTGCTACAGGGAAAATTAGAACTACTGTAGGGTTCAAAGATGGAACACAGACTTCTGTAGTCTTAAATGATTGGGAAGAGATAAACATGAGTATCTCTTAGGATTTAATGCTGTAGGAGAAGTAGTATTTGATAGTAGAAAAGTCGCATTGAATAAAGTGCATGAAGCTGAGAAACATAAATTAAATATCAGTGATGAGACTGACTATGAGGAATATTAACAATGATTGATAAAGAAGTTATTTATAAAGAAAGAATGTATGCTGAAAATCAGCTTAAAGAAAAATCTGGCAGTAATATTGTTGTAGAATGGATGTCAGCAATAAAAGAAATTGCAGAAAATGGATATGCCTTGTCTAGCGCAAACGTTCATTCGAAAGATGAAAAATTTCAAAGGATTATCGGTATGTGTAATGCAGTTATTATGGTATTAAAGGAGAATTAATATATGGAATTTGCAAAAGCAATAGCATGGATTTCAACTGCAGTAGCAGTAATAATAGGCATGGAAATTACAGAATCGCCATGGTGTTTGTGGGCGTTTTTGTTACCATTGTCAATGAGTTAAAGGGAGTAAAAAACTAAAATGAATTGTCTCAATTGTGATTATTATAGAGAAAGCTATTTATTTAACTGTTGTGAGTTAACGCAAGAGGAAAGCTTCTTTATAAAGACAAAAGAGCATCCATGTTACTATATTAATGATGATTATATTTTTAAAGAAGATGTTCCGTTCTTTGGATTTAAAAAAGGAACTGATTCTAAAATGCTTGGAAAATAAAAGATGGGCACCCATCTGGCGCCCGTATAATGTATTATGTTTTCCCCTTTAATCTATAATTAATTATTATTGGTAATTTCAATCTCTATAGATATGATTTTAGATAGTAAATTAATTTTAATCAAATTAGTTTTGCTGTTTTTAAGTTGCTTAAGTATGATATATGTTATTACGTACATAAAACACAATAACATCGCTAATATAAGTGCTAAAATTAAAAATCCAATCTTAATCACCCCCTTAAAGATATATATTTTTTGAATCTTTATCTGGGATTTATATAGGGGATAATTGAAATTACTATATTAAATATAACACTATATTGAAGATTTGTCAAGAAGTAAGTGGATTATATGAATCATGGAAACAATGTAACTGGTATTGAAAAATTATTTGAAAAGGAAGAATGATGGCAAAATATCTAATGAAATATAAAGGTACTTACAGACTAAAAGCTGCAATAGATCAAAGTACCAATGATTATCCCAGAGATGACTCTGGAGGAATAGACCCAAGTTTTGATGATATTTATATCAAATGCTATGGTGGTGCTCAGATATATCATTATGGTTTTTCTACTCTTGTAGCTTATATCCCATCTATAGGAAGAGGACACAATATTTTAAAAGCTATAGCTCATGATATTGGGTTACCGGAATATGAAACTTATGAAGAATTATATAAGGCACTTGAAGATGAAGGAACTGTACGAAGCATCATGGAAAATGATAAAGAAATAGAATTTAAGTTCCACGCTCGTAAGTTAGAATACATAGCATCTTTTCTTAAACCTGCAAGTGCAGGATCAGATATTAGTCCTTTCTCGACTAAGAACTTACCCAAATGTGATTACCCTATTCCTGAGGAAGATTTGGCAGAATACAATGCTATTTTGGATTCTATGGGCAACAAGGATTACTTGTTGGTCTCTAGGGTAACTGACGCTTTTTTGACCAATAAACTTCAAAAAAGTAAGCAGTATAAGTCAATTGATTTGAAAAAAGACATGAAGAAGAAATGTTTAAAAACTAAAGAATATATCCATTCATTGGGTGAATGGGATAAATATATTGAATATTTAAAAAAGGAGATTTGTAAATGAAAAAGTATAAAATTAGATTGAATACAATTAATGATGCTAGTTTATTTACAGCTAAATGCAATGAGTATAAAGATGTTGATATTGATTGTCTTTATGGCAGATATATCATTGATGCAAAAAGTGTTATGGGAGTTCTTAGTATCGGGCTAGAAAAAGATTACGTTGTAATTTTGCATAGTGATAACAAGCGTATACAGGATATCTTTTATGAAGATATTAGATTATGGATTGTGGAGGAGTAATGCATGACAAGAGCAGATTTATTATTGGTGAATGATATTCGTAATATTCTTGCAAATGGAACAAAAGACGAAAATCCTCGTCCAAAATATGAAGATGGTACACCTGCCTATACATATTTTGTGAACCACGTTGTAAGAACTTATAACCTTCAAACAGAGTTTCCAATTTGTACATTGCGTCCTATTGCATGGAAGAGTGCAATTAAGGAATTATTATGGATCTATCAAGACCAGAGTAATTCGCTGCCGCTATTAAAAGATAAATATAATGTTAATTATTGGGACGCTTGGGAATCTAAAGATATTCCAGGAACAATAGGTGTTAGATACGGGGCAACAGTAAAGAAACATAACCTTCTCAACAATTTAATTACTGACATTAAAGAGAATCCATATGGACGTAGACATATTATGTCTTTATGGCAAGAAGAAGATTTTAAAGAATCAGACGGACTAATGCCATGTGCATTCCTTACTATCTGGAATGTAAGAGGTAAATATCTCGATATGTGTCTTATTCAAAGAAGTGGAGATATGATTACTGCTAGTGGTGCAGGTGGAGTAAATGAAGTACAGTATGCTTGTTTACAGATGATGATTGCAAAAGCTACTGGATATAAAGCAGGTAAGTTTACGCACTTTGTAGCAAATGAGCAGATTTATGATCGCCATGTTGATGCTGCGAATGAATTACTTATCAGAACAAAACAACAGAAACTAGATTTATCCACATCTAATGGACATTATGATTATGAATTTGAACCAGTTAAAATGAATTTTAATCCTAAGTCTGATAATTTCTATGATTTCTCAATCGAAGATTTCTCCCTTGAAAATTATAATCCGATTAAGCCACAGATAAAACTTGAATTAGGCATCTAAAAAGGAGAAAACAATAATGAATGATAAACCAATTCTTTATGTAGACTTCGATGGCACTTTAGTAGATACCAATGCTGCAATTACAGATCTATATAATGAAGACTTTAAGTTTTATAAAAATTATTATCCAGTGAAAGCTGAAGATATTGATACATATGATTTTGAAGAGTGTACCTGTGCAAACAAAGATTATATTAATACATATTTTAATCTTCCTCGCTTTTTTGAAAAGCTCCAATTTATGCCATGGGCAGAGACTGTTATGTATAAATTATCTAAACTTTATAATATAAAAGTGGTGTCTCATGGGTATTCGCCAAATTTAAAACAAAAAGAAATATGGTTGAAGAAAAAATTACCGTATACAGAATTTGTCGGTGTGAATCTTAAAGAACATCAAGATAAATCACATATAGATATGAAAAATGGAATTTTTATAGATGATAATATAAAAAATCTTATTACTTCAAATGCTGATATAAAGATATGCTTTGGACGCACTTGTAGCTGGAATAAAGATTGGAATGGTATAAGGGCAGAAAATTGGTATGAAGTTTTAAACTTAAAAACATTACAGGAGACCAGATATGAGTGATTTGATATTAAGTATTATGTGGATAGTATGCTCGTTAGTTGTAGCAGTTGCATCCATAATAACAAAGAATTCAGATTGCCTATGGGTGATTATCATCCCTGCAATTATAACAATCATTAATAGTATTTTTAGATGAAAAGGAGATAAATTTATGGCAAAGAGAGTAGCAAAATTTGAAAAAGTATCTTATGAACAGTTTGAAACAGCATGGAAAGACTCATTTACTAAACCAACTATGAACACTGATAAAGCAATCAAAGACGCGTATTATCCTATTGAACTTCCTCAGAGAGCGACTAAAGGTAGTGCTGGTTATGATTTTTATTCGCCACTGTCATTTGTATTGGAACCAGGAGAAACGATTAAGATTCCAACCGGTATTCGTTGTGACATGAACGATGATTGGGTTCTCATGCTTTTTCCAAGAAGTGGGCTTGGATTTAAGTATAGAGTAAGACTTGAAAATACAGTAGGTATCATTGACAGTGACTATTTCTATTCAGATAACGAAGGTCACATTATGGTTAAGATTACTAATGAAGGGAACAAGACTATGAAAGTAGCTAAAGGTGATGGCTTCTGCCAGGGGATTTTCTTACCTTATGGAATCACAGAAGATGACAAAGCTGAAGGAACTCGTAATGGTGGATTTGGAAGTACAAATAAATGAGTTTGACAAGAATGTAATGAATTATTTGAAAGATATGAAGCTTTGGCTGAATTAATAATAACTCAAAAATATTAGTGTTTTATAAATAATAAGAAAGGACAAAAACAGTAATCCTAGGTAATATAGTTGCGCAACTTCTGTAAATATTAAATGACAGAAGTAAAACTATTAAAAGCAAATACTGTAGAAGAATTATTAAAAACATGCCCTAAAAACCAAGTTATTGGTGATAATTTAGTTAGAGCATGGTCAATTATAAATAAAGACAAATATCAAAAGATATGCTGTAGCATTTCAGGTGGTTCTGATAGTGATGTCATGTTAGATATTATCTGGAGATGTGACAAAGATAATAAAGTAGAATATGTGTGGTTTGATACTGGTCTTGAGTATCAAGCCACAAAAAAACATTTAAAATATTTAGAAGAAAAATATAATATTCAAATTAAGACATTCAAAGCTATTAAACCTATTCCTGTTTCTTGTAAGATCTATGGCCAACCTTTTATAAGTAAACAGGTCAGTGAAAATATATATAGAATGCAAAAACATAATTTTACATGGGAAGATAAATCATACGAAGATCTACTAGAATCTGGTGTTCCTATGTATTTAGCAAAATGGTGGTGTAACAAATACCAACCATCAATTTCATCTTATAACATAAATAGAAACAAATATCTGAAGCAATTCTTAATTAATAATCCCCCCTCATTTAAGATATCAAGTCAATGCTGTAAATATGCGAAGAAAGATCTAAATAAAGCCGTAATAAAAGAAATGGGATATGATCTTATGATTACCGGTGTTCGTAAAGCTGAAGGTGGCGCTAGAGCTGCCAAATATAAGAGTTGCTTTACAGAAAATGATGAAAAATGTGATTTTTACCGACCTCTATTTTGGTATAAAGAAGCTGACAAAATAGATTATGAAACTAATTATGAAGTAACACATAGTGAATGCTATACAGAGTATGGGTTCAAAAGGACTGGATGTGCTGGATGTCCGTATAACAAAGAAGTAGATGAGGATTTAGCTATAATTCAAGAATATGAGCCTAATCTTTATAAGGCTGCACATCATATTTTTGGAGATTCATATGAATATACACATAGATATAGAGAGTTTATAAAAGAGATGGATAAAAAGAAAAAGGAGAATAAGGAATGATAGTACTTGTAGGAGAATCAGCATCAGGTAAAAGTTCTATTGAAAGAGAGCTTGTTGCTTTAGGTTTTAATAAAATAGTTACATATACCACTAGGCCTATGAGAAAAGAAGATGTAGATGGAGAGACATATCATTTTATTACAGAAGAGCAGTTTAATGATATGGTAGAAAAAAATCTTTTCGCTGAACATGCTTCTTATAATGGTTGGCAGTACGGAACAGCTAAAGAAGACTGCACAGATGATAAAGTGGTTGTTTTAACTCCTCATGGTCTTAGACAGTTAAAAAAGAATATTGATCTAAAGATTATCTCTTTCTATATAAAAGTTCCAAGAAGAGACAGGCTTATTAAAATTCTTGAACGTGGAGATGATATAGAAGAAGCCTATAGAAGAAATCTGTCAGATGTGGGACAGTTTGATGGAATTGAAGATGAAGTAGACTATGTGATTAGAAATGAAGGATATAAAAGAAGTATTGTTGATATGGTCTATCGTGTAGTTATGCTGATAATGCTGGATAAAACTGCTGAAGACTTTATCTGAGAAATAAGTCTTAATAAAAAGTGATGTCAAGAAAGAACAATTAAAAAATTTTATTGATTTTTCTGCGTAATGGTGCTATACTAAAACTGGCAATGATAAATAAAACATTTCACTGATGTTATACATACAAAACAGAGTTCAGCAGGAGCACCAATCGCAGAAGCACAGGTTGCTATGATTCCTCAGACATATGTAGATCTGACAGACGAGCAGGCTCTTAAAGATCTTCAGAGAACACTGGATCTCTTAGATGAAGATGACGATGTAACAGACGTTTGGACAAACTGGAACGAATGATTTAACCAGATTAGGTAAGCAGCGAAAGCGGATTGTGAATATCCGTTTGACAGAAAACAGAATAATATTTTGCAAATGATACATAATACCTCCAGGAGAATAATCTTGGAGGTATTTTTATGCGTGATATTATGATGAATAAAAGAAACCCGGAAATGCAGGATGGAGAAATGGACGTTCTGGAACAGTATGCAGAAATGTGCAGATATCAGAATAAACAGAGAGGGAAATCAGAAGAGGATTCACTTGTGAATGAAGAGGAAAACGAAAACGGTGAAAATAAATCAAAAACAGAGAATGCGGAAAAAGAGAAGAATTTAGAAAAAGAAGACACACAGAACGAACAGATCAAAGAGATGGGACAGGTGGTTCTGGATAGCAATTCCAGAAAACATAAAGTGGAACTTCTGACGATCATCGGAGAAGTGGAGGGGCATGAATCTGCACCATCCCATTCAAAGACAACCAAGTATGAGCATGTACTGCCGAAGCTTGCGATTATCGAGGATGATGAAGAGATAGAAGGATTGTTAATTCTGTTAAATACGGTAGGAGGAGATGTGGAGGCAGGGCTTGCCATTGCAGAAATGATTGCATCGCTGAGCATTCCTACGGTATCTCTGGTTCTTGGCGGAGGCCATTCGATTGGTGTTCCGATGGCTGTTTCGGCGGACTATTCTTTTGTAGTGCCAAGTGCGACCATGGTGATTCACCCGGTGCGTTCCAGCGGGATGTTTATCGGAGTGGCACAAACTTATCGGAATATGGAAAAAATCCAGGACCGAATCACCACATTTATTTCTGAACATTCCAGGGCATCCCAGGAACGTCTGGAAGAACTGATGCTGGATACAACTCAGCTTGTAAAGGATGTAGGAACGATGTTAGAGGGAAAGGAGGCAGTACAGGAAGGGCTGATCGATGAGGTTGGCGGGATTAAGGAAGCATTGGCAAAACTGTATGAAATGATAGAAAAAAAGAATAGACAATAGAAGATGTTCAAAAAGATGTAATAAGATTTGATATTAAAAGATAGACTTATATAGTCTGAAAATATTGCTTAATACAGAGAAACAAGCCAGTTGTTGAGACAATACAGAGAATTTATTTTGAAAAGATAAAAATTTCTTATGCATGTTTTAAATCAACTCTTGCCATATGTCAGATTTTGGCGTATTATTATTAGAGGTTTATTATTTGCGAGGAGGAAAACCATGTATAAGATTTTAAAAGCTGAGACACTGGCAGCTAAGATCCATCTTATGGTTGTACACGCACCGCGTGTTGCAAGCCATTGTCAGCCAGGACAATTTATTATTGTGAAGATGGACGAGAAGGGCGAGAGAATCCCGCTTACTATCTGTGATTATGATCGTGAGGAAGGAACAATTACAATTGTGTTCCAGGAGGTCGGCGCATCTACTATTAAGATGTCTGAATTAAAAGCAGGAGATTCTTTCCGTGACTTTGTAGGACCTCTTGGATGTCCATCCGAGTTCGTTAACGAAGATATCGAAGAATTAAAGAAAAAGAAACTGGTATTCGTTGCCGGAGGTGTTGGTACAGCACCTGTATATCCACAGGTTAAATGGCTGCACGAGCATGGAATCACAGCAGATGTTATCCTTGGTTCCAAGACAAAGAATATGGTAATCCTTGAGAAAGAACTTGCTTCCGTATCTAATCTGTATGTTACAACAGATGATGGCTCTTATGGTCGTTCCGGTATGGTTACCAAGACTCTTGAGGATCTGGTAACAAATGAAGGCAAACAGTATGATGTCTGTGTTGCTATCGGACCAATGATCATGATGAAATTTGTCTGTCTTCTTACTAAGAAACTTGGCATTCATACAATTGTCAGCATGAATCCGATCATGGTTGACGGAACTGGTATGTGTGGAGCATGCCGCCTTCAGGTTGGCGATGAGATCAAATTTGCCTGCGTAGACGGACCGGAATTCGACGGACATCTCGTTGATTTCGATCAGGCTATGAAGAGAAGCCAGATGTACAAGACCGAAGAAGGCCGTGCATTACTGAAGCTTCAGGAAGGCGATACCCACCACGGTGGATGCGGACAGTGCGGAGGTGACAAGTAATGGCAGATGCAAAGATGTTAAAGAAAGTTCCTGTAAGAGAGCAGGATCCGAAGGTACGTGCAACAAACTTTGAAGAAGTTTGTCTTGGATACAATCAGGAAGAAGCAATGGAAGAAGCACAGAGATGCTTAGGCTGCAAGAAACCGAAATGTGTAGAAGGCTGCCCTGTATCCATCAACATTCCTGGATTTATTGAACAGATCAAAGAAGGCAAGATTGAGGAAGCGTATAAAGTAATCGGATTATCTTCCGCACTTCCGGCTATCTGCGGACGTGTATGTCCTCAGGAATCACAGTGCGAAGGTAAATGTATCCGCGGCGTTAAAGGTGAAGCCGTTTCTATCGGTAAACTGGAGAGATTTGTCGCTGACTATGCCCTGGAACATGACATCAAACCGGCAGGAGCAGAAGTTAAGAACGGACATAAAGTTGCAGTTATCGGCTCTGGTCCTTCCGGACTTACCTGTGCAGGTGACCTTGCGAAAGCAGGATATGATGTAACTGTATTCGAAGCTCTTCATGAACTTGGCGGCGTTCTTGTTTACGGTATTCCGGAATTCCGTCTTCCGAAACAGAAAGTTGTTAAGAAAGAGATTGAGAAAGTTAAAGAATTAGGTGTTAAATTTGAGACTAACGTAGTAATCGGTAAATCCACAACAATCGATCAGCTGATCGAGGATGAAGGATTTGAAGCTGTATTTATCGGATCAGGTGCAGGTCTTCCAATGTTTATGGGCATCCCGGGAGAGAATGCAAGTGGTGTATTCTCTGCTAACGAGTACCTTACAAGAAGCAACCTGATGAAAGCTTTCGATGAGTCTTATGATACACCGATCGCAGCCGGCAAGAAAGTTGCAGTTGTAGGTGGCGGTAACGTTGCTATGGATGCTGCAAGAACAGCTTTAAGACTTGGCGCTGAAGTACATATCGTATACAGAAGAAGTGAAGCAGAGCTTCCTGCACGAGCAGAAGAAGTTCATCACGCTAAAGAAGAAGGGATCATCTTTGATCTTCTTACTAACCCGAAGGAAATCCTTGTTGATGAAAATGGTCATGTAAAAGGTATGAAGGTTGTTAAGATGGAACTTGGTGAGCCGGATGCTTCAGGAAGAAGACGCCCGGTTGAGATTCCAGGATCTGAATATGACATGGATGTAGATACAGTTATCATGTCCCTTGGTACTTCACCAAACCCACTGATCTCTTCCACAACAAAAGGTCTTGAGATCAACAAGAGAAGATGTATCGTTGCCGAAGAAGAAACAGGTAAGACATCCAAAGACGGCGTATATGCCGGTGGTGATGCTGTTACAGGTGCAGCTACAGTTATCCTTGCTATGGGCGCAGGTAAAGCTGGTGCCAGAGGTATCGACGAATATCTTAAAAATAAATAATTGAGAATTTATTAAGAAATTCTCTTGAATGTCCAAACGCAGGGCTCTCTGGCTGGTTTTTCAGTCAGGGGGCTTTTTGGTTGTAAACTATCTTTAAATGTGCTATAATAATTATAATTGTCGGGAAAGAGTTACTGTTTATTTATGCATGTAGTAGCAAAAGACATACAGTATAAATCATTTGCTGAGAACGGGATAAGCAGCAATGAACAAACTAATCGATGAATAATTAGTGTATCTTCGTATTTGGTGTAAGGAACAGTGTATCTGCGAAATGATGTACTAAGGAACATCGGGAAATGGAAAAAAGGATCAGTTTATGATAGTTGTATATTTAATTTTGCTGGCTGTTATTCAGGCAGTGGTGGAATTTCTTCCTGTCAGCAGTATGGGGCATCTGTGCGCACTGGAACAGCTTATGGGAATAAATCATGGAACAGGCTTGCTGCTGGAAGCGATACTCCATCTGGGGACTGCTGCTGCAATTATATTTTTGTTTCGGAAAGATTTAAAGAAGATAGCTCTGGAACTTTTGGGAATGTTTATGGATCTTATCGGGAATCTGAATATTTATATCTATAACAAAAAAACCGGTAAGAATCTGAATTATGCAAGAATCGTGACGGGAACATATCGGAAATTAGGGGCACTTCTTGTTATTTCAATGATTCCAACAGCACTTCTGGGATTCACAGGAAGGAGACTGGCGCTTTTGGCGGCTGATTCGCCAATCGTTCCGGGAATTGGATTTTTACTTACGGGAGTACTGCTTCTGGTAACTGATCTGAATAAGTCCGGTGGAAAAAAAGGTCCGAAAGAGGCTTCTTATGACAGCGCCATGTGGATTGGTATCTGTCAGGGACTTGCGGTTTTTCCGGGCATTTCAAGAATGGGACTTACATTATGCGCTGCACTTTTATGTGGATATAATCGTAAATTTGCGGTGCGTTTTTCAGTATTTATGAGCCTTCCTGCAATCGTAGGCGCTTTTTTTACTGAGATAGGAAATTTCGGTGCTTCTGAGATGACAGTTGGACTTGGTTTTGCGTATGTATTTGCAATGGTTATTGCAGGATTTGTGGGCTGTCTTGTGATACGAAGTACGGTTGCGATGGCTCAGAATATGAAACTGCGTTATTTTGCATATTATTCATTTGCGGTCGGTATTATTACACTGGCGTTGAATTTTGTTCTATAAGAGCCAGTATACTAATTATTCGCTGTACTAGCTGTTATTATCTGATATGAGGCCGGGAGTATCGGAGGTTTCAGGTATGTACGGCAAACGAAGGAATTATTCGTGAGAGATATAAAAGAGAATTAAGGAGGGAAGCCTTATAATGGCAGCATCAAAGAGTAAGAATACCGGACGTTCGGGGAAAGGTACAAAAAATACAAGGAATGCGAAAAAGCCGACGGCTATGGAGCAGGAAGTAGGTAAATTTCAGACAGAGATTATAATATTTGTGATCCTGGCAGCCTGCGTGATTCTGATGGCAAGCAATTTTGGCGTGGGAGGTTTTGTAGGAGATGCGATCAGTAACTTCTGTTTTGGACTGATGGGCCTGATGGCATATTTATTTCCAATCGTGTTCTTTTTAGAAGCGGCTTTTATTCTGATCAACAGGACGAATCGTCTGGCATATAAGAAACTTGCGGCAGCATTTGTAATGTTTTTATTTATGTGCGGAGCTGCACAGCTTCTTACGGATGGCTATATGAAAAGCACGACTTTGCTGGATTACTTTTCATTAAGCGCGGATTATAAAACTGGAGGCGGACTGATTGGTGGAGCAATCTGTATTTCAATCACATCTGCATTTGGTACGATTGGTGGTTATGTTATCATTATTCTGGCGTTTGTTGTCTGCATGATCATTATTACACAGCGTTCGCTGCTGGATTTTATAACTATGATCGTTATAAAGATATGTGATTTTGTAAAAGAGGGACATACACGATATGTTCAGGGACAGCCTGAGCGTGCGATGCGCAGGGAGGAGCGTGCCCGTGAACGCCAGCTTATGCGTGAAGAAAGACGTGAAGAACGAATCCGCAGACTGGAAGAGGAGATCGGAGATGATGAGATTTCAGATGATGATTTCCTTCTTGATCCGGCTGAAGCGAAAAAAATGAAAAAAGGTGGATTTCTTGAAGGTACCAAACTGACAGGATATCCGGAGGAGAAACCGAAGAAAAAGAAAAAAAGAATCAGTGAAGAAGAAAAGACGGTATCAAGAGCATCGGAAATGTCATCAGAAGATGCAGGTACTGATACAGCTCATGAGAATATAAATCAGGAGCAGGATGAAACTGCGACAAAATATATGAGTTCCCCGATGAATTTTGAAATTCACAGAGCTGATACTACATCAGATATATACGAAAATGAGAATATTCCTCAGGAAGAAGATTTATTTGCTGAGAAAGAAGAGGCTTACGCAGACACTGTTTCCAGGTCTTCTGAACAAGCGAAAGTGCCGGAGGATGTGCCCCCTTTTCAGGAGGAGAAGGCACCACGGCAGCCTTCGAGGAACCCTAAATCTTCTCAGAAAGAGATCCAGAGCGGAATTGTAAATATTCAGCATGAGATTATCCAGCAGGAAGAAGCCGTAAAAAAAGAATACAAATTTCCTACATTAAATCTTCTTAAAAAAGGAAGCAATAAATCACAGGGAGATTCTGATGCATATCTGCGTAAAACAGCACAGAAGCTTCAGGAAGTATTACATAACTTCGGAGTAAATGTGACAGTGACGAATGTAAGCTGTGGTCCTACGGTTACCCGTTATGAACTCCAGCCGGAGATGGGAGTGAAGGTCAGCAAGATCGTTGGTCTTGCAGATGACATTAAGCTTAACCTTGCAACTCCTGATATCCGTATTGAGGCACCGATTCCGGGAAAGGCAGCGGTAGGAATTGAGGTTCCGAATAAAGAGAACAGTACGGTTATGCTCAGGGATCTGCTTCAGTCAGAAGAGTTCCAGAAAGCGAAATCCAAGCTATCTTTTGCTGTAGGTAAGGATATTGCAGGAAAGACAGTTGTAACGGATATTGCGAAGATGCCGCATCTTCTGATCGCCGGTGCAACAGGTTCCGGTAAATCCGTATGTATCAATACTTTGATCATCAGTATTTTATATAAAGCGAAACCTGAAGAAGTAAAGCTTATTATGATTGACCCTAAAGTAGTAGAACTTAGTGTTTATAATGGAATTCCGCACCTGTTTATTCCGGTCGTAACAGATCCGAAAAAAGCGGCAGGAGCTTTAAACTGGGCGGTACAGGAGATGACAAATCGTTACAATACTTTCGCAGAGTATGGTGTGCGTAATCTGGATGAATATAACAGAAAAGCAGAACAGATCAAGGAGGCAGGAGCGGAAGAAGAACCGGTAAAGATGCCTCAGATCGTAATCATTGTGGACGAGCTTGCAGACCTTATGATGGTTGCACCGGGTGAGGTGGAAGATGCGATCTGCCGTCTGGCTCAGCTTGCGCGTGCTGCCGGTATTCATCTGATCATTGCGACACAGAGACCATCTGTAAACGTTATTACCGGTCTGATCAAGGCGAACATGCCTTCTCGAATTGCTTTTTCTGTATCCTCTGGTGTCGATTCCAGAACAATCCTGGATATGAATGGGGCAGAGAAACTTCTTGGAAAAGGTGATATGCTCTTTTATCCGCAGGGATATCAGAAACCGGCGAGACTTCAGGGAGCGTTTGTTTCTGATGATGAAGTCAGTGCGGTGGTTGAGTTTCTTGCAGATAAGAATCCGGGAGTACAATATAACCAGCAGATTGAGCAGCAGGTGAACTCTCCTGTAACAGCAGCAGGAATGTCTGGTGATGACAGGGATGTACATTTCGAGGAAGCTGGTAAGTTTATCATTGAAAAAGAGAAAGCTTCCATTGGCATGCTTCAGAGAATGTTTAAAATTGGCTTTAATCGTGCTGCCAGAATTATGGATCAGCTTTGCGATGCAGGTGTAGTTGGTCCGGAAGAGGGGACTAAACCGAGAAAAGTTCTTATGTCTATGGAAGAATTTCAGAATTATCTTGAGAACCAGTAAGTGAGGACTGCCTATGAAATGTCCGAAATGTCACAAAGAAGTGGAGAAGGGGTCTTTGTATTGCCCGTATTGTCTTGCAGAGATACCTTGGGTAAAAGAGTTTGATTCTGTAGAAACACTTATGAAGAAAGAGCAGCAGAATCGTCCTCCACAGAAGAAATCCAAGTTTAAATATTTTAATAAATTAAAAAAATGGAAGAGAAAAAAGCGATATATCAGACATATCAGTAAAAAACAGCTGATATGTCTTGTGGCATTTGCGGCAATATTGCTGGGGGCACTGTGTTATCGGCAGTTACATTCTTTTTCGGCTTTGTATTCCGGCGCAAAGAGGCAGTATGAACAGCAGAATTATGAAAGGGCATTAAAGATTGCGGAAGATGCTCTTGATTTGAAACCGGAAAGTGAGGCTGCAAATCTCTTGTTGGCGAAGAGTATGGAGAAGCTGGGAGACAGGAAATCAGCAATTCTTGTTTTGAAACCTTTTATACGTAATAAAACTGCCGGAGTGTCATTATACAGGGAATATGTGGAGTTTCTTGTACAGAACGGAAATACTGAGGAAGTAAGAAATGTACTGAAACATGCAAGTAAGGAAGTTCAGGATAAATGCAGTGATTATATCTGCGAAACTCCTGTGTCAAATCCTGCGTCGGGTACTTATGCATCGGTACAGACTCTGGAATTGAGGGCAGATCATGCCCGGATTTATTATACTCTGGATGGAAGTGTACCTACAAAAGACAGTGCGTTGTATACAGAGCCGATTACTTTGAGAGAGGGAACGACAGAAGTTAAAGCGATTGGTGTGAATGATAAAGGCATTGAGAGTGATATGATCTACAGAAAATATGTGATTGTTCTGAAGACACCAGATGCACCAGAGGTAACACCAAAGTCCGGCGATTATGATAAGAAAACCAAAATAAAAGTGACTGTGCCGGATGGATGTAAGGCATATTACGCGTTTGATTCTCAGCCGGATATTAACAGTACACTTTATGAACAGCCAATATCCATGCCTGTTGGATATCATAAATTAAATGTGATTCTTGTAGCTGCCAATGGTAAGGTCAGTAAAGTGACTACGATGGAGTATTATCTGCAATATTAGTGGCTTTTGCTTTGAATTAGAATTTGTCGAGTTACTGTTCACGAAGTGGACAGTAACTTTGTTGACACATTAGAAGTAAGGAAGATTAAATAATGGAAATCCGTATTATTACAGTTGGAAAGATTAAAGAGAAATATTTATCTGATGGAATTGCAGAATATGCGAAACGACTCAGCAGATACTGTAAATTGACTTTCTGTCAGGTAGCCGATGAGAAAACACCTGATAAGGCATCGGAAGCATTAAATATACAGATCAAAGATACAGAGGGAGAGCGTCTGATGAAGCATATCCGGGAGCAGGACTATGTGATCGCGCTGGCAATTGATGGAAAAATGCTGGATTCGGTAGAGCTTTCTGAAAAGATTGAAAAACTGGGGGTTTCTGGTATCAGCTCCATTGCTTTTGTAATCGGCGGATCACTGGGATTAAGCGACAGGGTGTTAAAACGTGCGGATTATAAGCTGAGTTTTTCAAAGATGACATTTCCTCATCAGTTGATGCAGATGATTCTTCTGGAACAGATATACAGAAGTTACCGCATCATGAACCATGAGCCATATCACAAATAAATGCGGGATTTCTGCGGATGGTGAATATCTGATAGGATATTATAATGATGTTAAGTTCAAAAGTCTTATCGTGCAAGCACGAACGACTTTCTGATCTTTTGATCCTGACATCTTATAATATGAGTGCTGCACAATACGAATATAAAATGAAAGAAGACAAAAGACATGAATACAGAAAAATTTGAAGAGTTTATTTCGCAATATCCTATTTTTGAATATCGTTTGCTTGATACGAAGGATATTGGGGTAGAAGAGCGCGTGCGTACGATCTGCAGAGAAGAATGTGAGCGTTATGATTCTACCTGGGCCTGTCCGCCGGCAGTGGGTACTTTAGAGGAATGTGAAAAGAAAATAAGAAGTTTTCCACAGGCTGTTTTCTTTTCCAGTGTGGCGGAAGTTTCGGATATTATGAATATGGAAGAAATGTTATCTACCAGACATGCGCACGAAGATCTGACCACAGAGGTGGGGAAATACCTGAACAGGGAAGGATATGAGACATATATCCTTTCGACAGAATCCTGCGATATCTGTGAAAAATGCGCTTACAAGGAAGGAAAACCCTGCAGGCATCCAGAGCGGATGCATCCATGTCTGGAGAGCCATGGCGTGGTAGTAAATGAGATCGTAGAGCGCGAATCTATGGAATATAATCTTGGAGGAAATACCATTCTGTGGTTTTCTATGGTTCTGTTTCGTTAAACTGGAATTTGTATAATCTCTCCGGCATAGACTGATACTAAAAGCCGGAGGGATTTTTTTATGGGAAAATTGGGACGGTGGAAGGAACAGATGGTATCAGCGTTAGAGATTCCTCCTGATCTGGCATATAGTGAAACGATTATTACTATGACTGGTTCAATGGAAATTCTCATTGAGAATTATAAGTCTATTTCCAGATATACACCTACAGAAATTGTAGTCCGGTCTCTTCGGGGAAAGGTAAGCATCTGTGGAAAAAATCTGGAGATTCTCTGGTATACTTCCAGCGCAATGAAGGTGACCGGGAATATCTCAGGTATTTATCCAAAGAAGCAGATGACATAAAAATCAGGTGGTGGGAATGGAAAAAATCCTGAAATTAATATATGGTTACATAATTATTCTTGTGAGAGGAGAATATCCGGAACGTTTTTTAAATCTCTGCAGAAGCAGAAAGATTTATATGGAGAAAATACAGTACAAAAATAATGATCAGGTTACTGCTCAAATGCGGGCAGGAGATTTCTGGCGCTTAAGACCGGTTCGGAGTAAAACAGGTGTACATATTCAGATTATACAAAAACGGGGAATGCCCTTCTTTTTTTTCGCAAATAAAAAAAGAAAAGCTTTTTTTGCAGGAATGCTTCTTGGATGTGTTCTGATATTTTTTATGACGGGGAGAATCTGGAATATTCATATAGAGGGAAATGTCCGAAACGGTACAGGAGAGATACTGGATTTCCTTGATAAACAGGGTATCGTTCACGGAATGGCGAAAAAGAAAGTGAATTGTTCTGAGCTTGCGGCAGCAGTACGAAGAAAATTCACAGAAACTACATGGGTATCTGCAAGGATAGAAGGAACCCGTCTGATTCTCGAACTTCAGGAGGGAATTACTGAAAAAGAAGATTCTGCGGATACAAGTCCTTGTGACTTGATCGCAGATAAAGAAGGGATAATTACGGATATGATCGTTCGTTGTGGAGTACCTGTGAAGAACCCCGGGGATGTATGTAAAAAGGGGGAACTTCTGGTATCCGGAGAACTTCATATTATGAATGACAACCAGGAAATCGTGAGAAATGAATATGTTCATGCAGATGCAGACATTTTTATTTCCAGACAGATTTCATATTATCAGGAATTTTCAATGAAGCATCCGGTGGAAAAACCAGCTGGAAAAATAAAACGTGGATTATACTTTCGCATAGGACAATGGTATCTTGGATTATACGGACCGGTGGTTCAAAGTCAGCGATGTGTTACGGAGGAAGAACCTCTGCATATTACAGAAAATTTTCTGCTGCCTGTATGGATCGGACGGGCAAAAGTTGTAAATTATGAATCAAAAGAAGAAACTTATACGCCGGAAGCGGCCAATGGGGAGGCTGCACAGCAATTACAAAAATACGAGAAAAAACTTCTGGAAGATAATCTGAAGATTTTAAAAACTAATATAACAACCAGAATTACTGGACAGTCTTGCATTACGAGGGGAACCATACAAGTCGTAGAACAGATTGGTAAAGAACAGGTGATAAAGGAGAAAGATACAAAAATCCGGTGAGGGAGTTTGACCTGTAAACAGGATTACTGTTCACTTCGTTCTCAGTAACACGCTTCGCGATGCAGGAAATATGAACCTCCTTGCGCTAAGCTCAAGGAGTATCGTTTGCTTCGCAAACTTAATTTATGCTGATCGCATAAATTCGCGCCGTATGTCTCGGGATTTTGGCATTTTC
>OHAU01001305.1_pt1 | contig 29919 bp, 26 predicted proteins | sample 1577181 | NCBI WGS metagenome assembly OHAU01 (sample SAMEA3541472, study PRJEB24748) | human gut metagenome | biome: human gut; feature: human-associated habitat; material: faeces | place: China | collected 2012 | reverse complement strand
GTTTTGCACGGTAAAAGCGGCTGTTTTGCATCGCAAAACCTACGCTTTCGCAATGTAAAAGCGCAGACACCACTTTTTAACAGAATAATCTTTACAAAATTAAAGCGTTTTACTGTCTTTTCCTTTAGCAAGAAACAGTAAAACGCTTCCTCAATAAGTTTCTTCCGAACTGTTGTTTGTAATGTTCCGATAGTTCAGAAATGCTGATGTAACGAACTATACAAGAAGAGTATAATTCTTATTTACAGCGTCTTAAACTTTGAGAAATCGGTCATTCTCAATAGTTCTTCGTACGACACCTTGTGGTGTTCCTGCATATAGTTTTCTACTGCAATGACACACTTTGTGCGGAAAACGTGGTGTCCCAAAGCCTGATTTACTATCCAGTGTATCTTGCCAATGTGGAGGTCTTGCTCTATTTGAGGTCGTCTTTCAAAATCCTTCAGCTGGTAAACGCTCATTAAATAGAACGTCAGACAGTCGGGAACGATGTGTTCGCGTGTCATCTGCTGTCGCTGCAATGGCGAGTAATATTTCAGATAGAGGGGGAAGTTCTCGCCTAAATACTTATCGAGCGATATGCCCACAGTGCCGTTTCCTACCACAATGCTTTGGTCTAATGCCGATATTTGCGCATAGAAGCGTGGCACTTCCATGTCGGGTAGCTTGTGTTTCAGGTATTTAAAAGCAGCACTAAGCTGTTCATTAAGGTCGTCAACGTTGGCATATTCCGATTCTACCGATGCTATCAGTGCCTGCAAAGTGGTGTCTTGATAGAACTTCAAGAACTTTGTATTAATGTCGGGGTCGGTGGCATTGCCAAGTTGAACGACGTCTTCGATGAGTGTACGGGTCTCCATCGGATACTCTGTGTTCATCTGTTGTAAAGCCGAAAAGTCGCCCGTGGTAAGATAACGGTATTCTAAGCGGTCGTAACGCTCTATTTCCACGATGTTGCCATTGACACCTTCCTCTTCGGGTGTCAATTTTATGTGGCAGCTTGTTAAAGCTATGCACAATGCAAACAATATGTAATAGAACCTTTTCACTTCTTTTTCTTCGACTTATTTAATATGCTATATCGTTTGCAAAAATACTAAAAAATATTTAACTTGCCAACTAATTAGCTAAAAAACTTAAAATACAGCACCCTGTTTTCTTTGTTTTCGGCACACTTTTGGTGGTTGTGTGCAACATTTTTGCGCTTATATTTCTTGCAATTTATCGAATGTATCGTTTTTCTTTGCATAATATTGCCACAAGACAGAGTAGGGTGTGCGCTTGTCAGTGTAGCCTTGTCGCTTTGTCCGTTCAAAGGATTTCCGCCACTTTTTGAAAGCTCTTCTCGCTTTTATCACTGCTAAGAAGTCGCCCCAGTTGAATTTCAGCAATAGCATTTCGAAGGCTGCAAGATAGTCGAGTACCCATCTTGTGCGCATAACAGCCTTTAATTCTTCCTCGGGAAGGTTTTTCCACAACATTGTAAGGTTGTTGCGGAAGTTCAGGAAAGTCTTTCTCGGGTTCGACTTGGGCAGTGTTCCGCCTCCTACGTGATAGACATAGCTGGTTGGAAAGCAATATATTTTTCGCCCGGCAAGCTGCAAACGCCAGCAAAGGTCTATTTCTTCGCTGTGCGCAAAGAAGCGTTCGTCGAGTCCGCCTACCGCCCAATAGTCTTTTGAACGTATCATAAGGCAAGCTCCTGTCGCCCAGAATATTTCGGAATTGGTATCGTATTGCCCGTTGTCTTTTTCCACTTTGTCGAATATTCTGCCACGACAGTAAGGATAGCCATACTTGTCGAGAAACCCGCCCGAAGCTCCTGCATACTCGAAAGCGTCCTTGTCGTGAACGGCAAGCAGCTTGGGTTGGCAAGCCGCAATCTCTTCGTGGGCGTCCATTTCTTCAATAAGGGTTGTCAGCCAATGGTGTGTTACCTCTACATCGCTGTTCAACAGAATGTAGTAATCGCTTTCCACCTGCTTCAATGCCATATTGTAGCCACCTGCAAATCCATAGTTCTTGTCGAGTACAATGGTTCTGATGTGGGGGAAATTCTCTGCAAGCCATTGCAAAGAGTCGTCGGTCGAAGCATTGTCGGCTACGATAACTTCCGCTTCTGCTTGCGAGTAGCGCACCACAGAAGGCAGATATTGCTGCAGCATAGCGCGTCCATTCCAGTTTAAAATAACAATGGCTACTTTCATAACAGTTCTACTTTTAGTGCCGATTTATCGAAGTTGAAGTCGCCCAGGCGCACCCGCATAATCTGGTTGTCGTATGCTTCCTGTACCTGTGTCGGCGATAATTCTACGCGAATATAGTTTTTTGTAAATCCGTGCATTGCCTTTCCGCGCACCGCTTTCTCGAACAATACCTCCGCTTCGTGCCCTATATGCTCGGCGTAGAATTTGTGTGTCATCTCGTCAGACAGCTGTAAAAGTTGGCGAGCACGGCGTTTTTTCTCTTTATCGTCTACCACGTAAGGTATTGAAAGTGCCGATGTGCCAGGGCGTTCAGAGTAGGGGAACACGTGGAGCTGGGTGATTGGCAATGATGAAATGAAGTTGTAGCAGTCTTCAAAGTACTGCGGTTCTTCACCACGGCAGCCCACCATGACGTCTACACCGATGAAAGCATCGGGCGTAATTGTTTTTATAAGGTTTATTTTGTGGGCAAACAATGCCGTGTCATAGCGTCGGTGCATCAGTTTCAATACCTCGTCCGACCCGCTTTGCAGGGGTATATGGAAGTGAGGCATAAAGGCACGCGACTGCGCACAGTATTCTATGAGCTTGTCGTCGATAAGGTCTGGCTCGAGCGAACTTATTCGGAAACGTTCAATGCCCTCTACTTGGTCTAAGGCTTTCACCAAGTCGAGAAAGCTCTCGCCCGTTGTTTTGCCAAAGTCGCCAATGTTTACGCCTGTCAGTACAATCTCTTTTCCACCTTCTTCTGCTGCCTGTTCGGCTTGTGCTACCAACGATGCAATATCGGGGTTGCGCGAGAAACCTCGTGCGTAAGGTATGGTGCAGTAGGTGCAGAAATAGTTGCAACCGTCTTGTACTTTCAGGAAATAGCGTGTACGATTGCCCCTTGAACAACTGGGTTGGAACTTTACAATGTCTTTTGTCTTTACAGAATGGAAGGTTCCTTGCTGTTCTTGTCCGTCGAATTTGTTCCAAGCATCGCTTAAATACTGTATTAAGTCAGCCTTTTCGTTGCTTCCTAACACCAAGTTCACGCCTGGAATATTTGCCACTCGCTCGCTTTCGAGCTGGGCATAGCACCCTGTTACCACGATAAAGGCATCAGGATTCTGCCTCGCCATACGGTTGATGGCTTGGCGGCATTTGTGGTCGGCGACTTCTGTTACCGAACAAGTATTTATAAGGCAAATATCGGCAGCCTCGTCTTTTTTGGCTTCTCGCACACCCATTTCGCGCAACATACGAGCGAAAGTGCTTGTTTCAGAGAAGTTGAGCTTGCACCCTAAGGTGTAGAATTTTGCCGTTTTACCTTGAAATGAAGATGTATCAATCATAATTTGCAAAGGTACGGCTATTCCAGCATACCTCCAAATTTCGGTATATTTGTTGAGATTATTTTGCAAGTTTAAAGTTTACTTTCGCGCTTTACACCTTATTATATATATAATTTGGGCATTTTTTGGGCGTCTTGGTGCACTTATTTAGCGTTAAGTTCCGTTTTTTGGGGCATAAAAATAACATAAAATCTAAACAAACTTTATTGTTAGCAATATTTAACAGATTATTAATGTTTGCAATTAGTTGATAATCAGCGTTATATAAATTAGTTACAGAAAGGGCGAAAAAAAAGTATTAAAAAACGTACGACTATTGAAAAAAATACCTACCTTTGCATCGTTTTAAGAAACTAATGATCGTTTTACAGATTTAAAAAGCAAAGAAAATGAAGAAGTTATTTTTTGTAGCAGTAGCTTTCGTAGCTATCTCTTTCGCATCTTGTGGTGGTAACAGCAAACCAGCTGGTGACGCAGACACAACAAAAGTTGATTCAACTGAAATGACAGATAGCATGCAGAACGACTCACTCCAGGGTGATTCTACAACAAAAGCTGCTCCAGCTGATTCAGTTAAGTAATTAAATTTACTTACACAATCAAGAAATAGCCGCTGAACTCTCAGAGTTCAGTGGTTTTTTTATACTCTTTTTTTCGTGCATATGGCTTTTCATTAGGTTTTGATGATGAGGTTTATACGATTCGTATTAACACGTAGGAACGTGATTCAGCACGTTCCTGACACTGAAGAAAAGCAGCACGGATATGAGGAACGCAATGAGTTGCACCCCTACATTAAAGCTATAATTTTGTAAAGATAGTTCGCAAGAAAAATGATAATTTCGATTTGGCGTTGCGAAAGCGTAGGTTTTGCAACGCAAAACAGCCGCTTTTACCGTGCAAAACCTACGCTTTTGGAATGCAAAACAATAGGTTTTATAATATGTTGAAAAACAGAAAGTTATGCGATAGTTGCATCTGTGAAAAATATTTACAGTTTTCTTGTCTACTTTTCGTTTATAGAAAAGGTTGTTCCTATGAAATTTCATCGTCCTGCTTTAGCTTTTGGGAATTACCATAACACTTTTATAATGAAAAATTCGGTGTATCTTGCAGGAGGTTGAGAGGAAGTTACAACAGAACCTCTGTGTACTTCTTTTGATGATTAATGGCAAAAAATAAGCGGTGTACTTAGAGAAGTGCACCGCTTGTTTTTGTTTTATGAATTTGTTTTTATTTACTTACCGATAGATTTTACAGCCTTTTGCGTACCGTCGCTGTACTTTATGGCTTTGATAGTAACACCCTTTGTAGGTTCAGAAAGTTTGCGACCAGAGAGGTCGTAGTATGTTTCGCCAATTGCTTGTGCGTTATTTTCTTTCTCTACCGATGTAATATCGTTTGCTGTTTTTTCTTGGTTTAATGTGTAAACAGCACCTGTGTATTCGCTCATTCTAAACCATGAATCGTCTTCTCCAATACATGACAATACATAAACTTTGTCGGTTCCTGGTGCATCGAGCGTTATTTTATCACCATTTATTGTATAGGTAACATCTACAGATGGACTGCAAGGAGAAGCCTGATTGTTTTCGATGCCATAATATCCCATATATATATTTAGGGTCTGGTCTTGGTCTGTTTTAATAGATAGGATTAAAGACCTGTGAGGAATGGTAATTTTATTACCTTCTATGCTTCCTTTTACCCAACGATCTGATACGTCAGAAAATGTTTCTGGCAGTGCAACAATTGGGTTCTTTACATAAACAGTCTTGTTGTCGGCTAAAAAAACAACTTCAAATTCAGATGCATCTGCTAAATTAAGGCTGGTCATTTCAAGTGAGCCACCATCTCCCTGTTGTAGTTTGATGCCCTTACCTGAGCGGTCGTAGACTTTAACAACGCCGTTTGGACGCTCTGAAAGCAATGATTCCTGTGCATTCACACTCATTCCTAAGATAGCTGTAAAAGCTAAAAGTAACAGTTTCTTCATATAAAAATCTTGTTAGTTAAATTAGGTAATGGACTTTTTGCCCATTATTTTAATAGTTAATATTTAATTTATTCATCATTTACGCATCTTTTCTTTAGATGCAAATAGTTTGTATTATTCGTTGCAAAGTTAAACAAAATATATGGAAGAGCAAAATATTTCTAAGCTATTGTGTTATAAAATAAAGGCTTACACGTTGTTAGCATCGTGTAAGCCTTTATTTGGATAGATGGAACGGTGTTTTAGTATTCGCCCCAAGCCTTGATGTCAATATCGTCTAACTTCACATTGCAGAACGCCGCAATGAAAGCACTTGCAAGGCGGCTGTTGGTGAGCAATGGTATGTTGAGGTCGATTGACGCACGGCGGATTTTGTAACCGTTGGTAAGTTCGCGTGGTGTAAGGTCCTTTGGAATGTTTACCACCATATCTATTTTCTTCTCGTGGAGAAGGTCTAATGCCTGTGGTTGCTTGCCCTCGTCCGATGGCCAATATACCAATGTGTTCTCTAAACCGTTTTCTGTGAGGTATTTAGAAGTACCACCAGTTGCAAAGAGATTATAACCATGAGCCTTTAATATCTTCGCAGCATCGAGCATTTCTGCCTTTTGCTTTGCTCCACCGGTAGAAAGAAGTATGTTCTTTGCAGGTATTCGCTGCCCAACAGAGAGCATACTCTTCAGCAATGCCGTGTGTGTGTCTTCGCCAATGCAGCCTACTTCGCCTGTCGAACTCATATCTACGCCCAACACTGGGTCGGCTTTCTGCAAGCGGTTGAACGAGAATTGCGAAGCCTTGATACCCACATAGTCGAGGTCGAAGAGGTTTTTGTTTGGCTTTTCCACTGGTATGCCAAGCATAATCTTGGTAGCCAAATCAATGAAATTCAGTTTCAACACCTTGCTCACAAATGGGAACGAGCGGCTGGCACGAAGGTTACACTCAATAACGAGTATGTCGTTGTCGCGCGCCATAAACTGTATATTGAACGGACCGTTAATGTGCAATGCCTTGGCTATTTGTCGGCTGATGCGTTTAACACGGCGTACAGTTTCTACATAGAGCTTTTGTGGTGGGAACTGAATGGTGGCATCGCCTGAGTGAACACCTGCAAACTCGATGTGCTCAGATATTGCGTAAGCCATGATTTCGCCATCACGAGCCACTGCGTCCATTTCTATTTCTTTCGCATTCTCAATGAATTTGCTTACAACCACTGGGTGGTCTTCGCTCACGTTGGCTGCCAACTGGAGGAAACGCTCCAATTCGTCGTTGTTGGAACAAACGTTCATGGCTGCTCCGGAAAGAACGTAAGAAGGACGAACAAGTACGGGGAAGCCCACACGGTCTACGAATTCTTGAATGTCTGCCATACTTGTCAGCGCACGCCACTCTGGTTGGTTCACACCAATATCGTTGAGCATGGCAGAGAATTTGGCACGGTCTTCGGCGTTGTCAATGTCTTTTGCCTTTGTTCCGAGTATGGGAACGTTCTCTGCATCAAGATGTATGGCGAGGTTGTTAGGAATTTGTCCGCCCGTAGAAACAATTACGCCCTGTGGCATTTCCATATCGATGATGTCCATAACACGTTCGAATGTGAGTTCGTCGAAGTAAAGACGGTCGCACATATCGTAGTCGGTCGATACGGTTTCGGGGTTGTAATTTATCATGATAGAGCGGTAGCCCTGCTTGCGAATGGTGTTTAATGCCTGAACGCCACACCAGTCGAATTCGACAGACGAGCCGATGCGGTAAGCACCCGAGCCAAGAACGATGACACTCTTGCGGTCGGTTTCAAACTTAATGTCAGAAGCTACGCCCGAGTAGGTAACGTAAAGATAGTTGGTTTGTGCAGGATATTCGGCTGCAAGCGTATCGATTTGCTTGACAACAGGGAGGATTCCATAGCTTTTACGCAACTGGCGAACCACCAAGACAGCCTTGTGCATATTGCCAACTTCGTCTTCCAAACCTACTGCACGAGCGATTTGGAAATCGGTGAAGCCATATACCTTTGCTGTGCGGAGCAAGTTTTTATCGAGTGTGTTGATGTTGCAAGTCTTTAATTGCTCATCGACATCAATGATATGCTTTAGCTTGTGCAGGAACCAATGGTCGATTTTGGTAAGTTCGTGAATTTGGTCAATGGTATAACCTTTGTGCATTGCCTTTGAAATAACGAAGATACGCTTGTCGGTAGGTTCGCGCAATGCAGCATCTATATCGTCGATTTCAAGTTCTTTGTTCTCTACAAAGCCGTGCATGCCTTGACCAATCATGCGCAATCCCTTTTGTATGGCCTCCTCGAAGTTGCGGCCGATAGCCATAACTTCGCCGACCGACTTCATGCTTGAGCCTAATTCCTTGTCTACACCACGGAACTTGCTCAAGTCCCAGCGTGGTATCTTGCAGACAACATAGTCGAGTGCAGGCTCGAAGAAAGCCGATGTGGTCTTTGTAACAGAGTTCTTCAATTCGAACAGACCATAGCCCATACCTAATTTGGCTGCCACGAAAGCAAGGGGATAGCCTGTCGCCTTACTTGCCAAAGCCGATGAACGAGAGAGACGTGCATTGACTTCAATTACACGGTAGTCTTCGCTCTTGGGGTCGAAAGCGTATTGTACGTTACATTCGCCCACTATTCCGATGTGGCGAACTATCTTTATTGCTAATTTGCGGAGCTTGTGATACTCGCTGTTGGTAAGGGTTTGCGAAGGTGCAATTACGATAGATTCGCCCGTATGGATACCTAATGGGTCGAAATTCTCCATATTGCAGACCGTAATACAGTTGTCGTATTGGTCGCGCACCACTTCGTATTCTATTTCTTTCCAGCCCTTTAAACTCTTTTCCACCAATACTTGAGGTGAGAACGAGAAGGCTTTTTCGCAAAGTTTGTTGAGTTCTTCTTCGTTATCGGCAAAGCCACTGCCGAGTCCGCCCAATGCGTAAGCTGCACGGATAATAACGGGATAGCCCAATGTCGCAGCTGCCTTGCGTGCTTGTTCTGCGGTTTCGCAAGCCTCGCTCTTAATGGTTTTAACGTCTATTTCGTCTAACTGCTGCACGAAAAGTTCACGGTCTTCGGTGTTCATAATCGCCTTTACAGGTGTACCGAGCACCTTTACGTTGTACTTTTCGAGTATGCCGAGACGGTCTAACTCTACGCCACAGTTCAGTGCGGTTTGTCCACCAAATGCCAAAAGAATACCATCGGGACGTTCTTTTTGGATAACACGTTCTACGAAATAAGGCTGAACGGGCAGATAATAGATTTGGTCTGCCACGCCTTCCGATGTTTGAACAGTTGCAATATTCGGGTTGATGAGAACGGTAGAAACACCTTCTTCACGCAGTGCTTTTAGTGCTTGCGAACCAGAATAGTCAAATTCACCAGCTTCACCTATCTTTAATGCGCCTGAACCAAGTAGCAGGACTTTCTTTATTGATTCGTCTTTCATTATTTCAGTGCTTCTACAAATTTATCAAACATAAATACTGTATCTATCGGACCCGAACTTGCTTCAGGGTGGAACTGCGAGCTGAACCAAGGATTTGTCTTATGGCGGATTCCTTCGTTGCTGCCGTCGTTCATGTTTACAAAGAGTTCTTCCCAGTCTTTGCCCAATGTTTTTGCATCAACAGCATAACCGTGGTTCTGAGAAGTAATGTAGCATTGGTTTGTTCCTACTAATCTGACGGGCTGATTGTGTCCACGATGACCATACTTTAGCTTAAAGATGGTTGCACCAGCAGCCTTTGCCATAAGTTGGTTTCCCATACAAATGCCACATATAGGCTTTGTGCTTTGGTTCATTTGCTTGCGGATAATCTCTACCGCATCGCTGCACATATCTGGGTCGCCAGGACCATTGGCAAGGAAAAGTCCGTCGTATTCCAATGATGTATAATCGTAATTCCAAGGTACACGAATTACTTCGATGTTGCGATTTATCAATTCGCGCAAGATGTTGGCTTTTACACCGCAATCTACTAACACCACTTTCTTTCCGCCTCCTTCATTGTAGCGAATGATTTCTTTTGTAGAAACAAGGTCTACAAAGTTTACTCCTTCATAGTGGGCAGTAGGAATGTTGTCAGCTTCGTCGTCGAAAATGATTTGTCCCATCATTACGCCGTGTTCGCGCAATACTTTTGTAAGCTCGCGTGTATCAATGCCTGTGATTCCAGGAACCTTTTCGCGCTTGAGCCATGATGCCAAGCTTTCAACAGCATTCCAGTGAGAGTACTCCTCCGTATAATCGGAAACGATGAGTGCAGAGACATAAATCTTGTCGCTTTCCATGAACGAAGGAATATGATTCTTCTCAATCGTAAATGGTGGAACACCGTAGTTGCCGACCAAGGGGAATGTCATGACAAGCATTTGACCTGCGTAGGAAGGGTCGGTAAGACTTTCGGGGTATCCCATCATTGCTGTGTTGAATACAACTTCGCCCGCAACAGGCTTGTCGTATCCGAATGATTTTCCATGAAATTCTGTACCGTCATTTAAGACTAAAGTTACATTCCTCATTTTAATTCGTATGTTGATGATTTAATATTAGCTGATTTACTTGTGATAAACTTGTTCGTAGAAGTTTATGAATGCTTGGTTTACAAGGCGCATTCCGCCAGGAGTAGGGAAGTTTCCCGTAAAATACCAGTCGCCTTTGTGGTTTGGTATGGCTTCGTGCAAGCCTTCGATGCTTTGATAAACAAGTTCTACGGGAGTGGTCATGCCCTTTGGACGCAACCTTTCCACTATCTTTTTATTGATATCTTCTACTGTAAATGGTGCGTAAACCTTGCAGACTGCGTTGTTGATAGTTTCGCCTTTTCCTTTCGCAACTTCCTTTTTACAAGCCTCGTAGACTTCGGTAAGGAGCGATTCCATATTGCGTTCCTTTATTAACTCGATGGTTGCATCGAACACGCAAAACTCTTCTAAGCGCGGCATGTCAATGCCATAGTAGTCGGGATAGCGGATTTGTGGGGCACTTGATACAATAATAATCTTCTTTGGGTGAAGTCTGTCGAGTATTCGCAAGATACTTTCTTTCAGTGTGGTGCCACGAACGATGGAGTCGTCAATGATAACGAGATTGTCTTCGTTGGGCGTAATGCTCTCGTAGCTTATGTCGTAGACGTGTGAAGCTAAGTCGTTGCGCGAATTACTTTCGGTAATGAAGGTACGTAGCTTAATGTCTTTCCATGCTACTTTCTCGGAACGGATAGACTGACTTAAAATTTTCTCTATCTCTACATCGGTTGCATTGCTTCCTAAAGCCTTTATTTCTTCTGCTTTTTTAGTGTTCAACCACTTCTCAAAACCTTGCAACAATCCGTAGAAAGCTACTTCAGCAGTGTTTGGAATAAAAGAAATTACGGTGTGGTTGGTATCGTTATCAATCGATTTCAATACCTTTTCGGTAAGTTGTTCGCCTAATTTCTTACGTTCCTTATATATATCTCGGTCGGAACCGCGCGAGAAATAAATGCGTTCGAACGAGCAAGCTGTATCGCTTTTAGGCTCTAATATCTGGTGTAGTGAGCTTTCACCACGTTTGTTTACAATGAGTGCTTGACCTGGTAGAAGTTCTTTTATGTCTTCACAGGTTAAATCGAATGTTGTCTGGAGTACGGGACGCTCGCTTGCCAATGCCATATATTCATCGTTCATATAGAAGAATGCAGGACGAATGCCCCAAGGGTCGCGCATAGCACACATCTCTCCAGACCCTGTAACGCCACATATTACATACCCCCCGTCGAAGTATTGCATTGTGGTTTGTAAGACATTCTTCATCTCTACATGGTCTTCAATGTAGTGCGTAATATCGAATTTCTCTAATCCAAGTGCTTTCGCATCGCGGAAATTGCGCTCTACTTCACGGTCTAAGCGGTGTCCCATGAACTCAAGAAGCAAATAGGTATCGCTGTATTTGCGTGGGCATTGACCGTAATCAGTGAGATGTTCGAATATCTCACTGAGGTTTGTCATATTGAAATTGCCACAAAACGAAAGGTTCTTAGCCCTCCAGTTGTTTCTCCTTAAAAATGGGTGAACATACGATAAGCCACTTTTTCCAGTTGTGGAGTAACGCAAATGTCCCATATAAAGTTCGCCTGCGAAAGGCAAATGCCGTTGTGCGAAGTCTACGTCAGCAATTTCTGCTTCGGTGTAGTCTTTGTATTGCCTGTGAATATTGGCAAAAATTTCTGTAACGGCGTTCTTTCCTTCGGCTCGTTCTCGGAACATATATTCGTTTCCGGGCTGTGTTTCAAGCTTGACACTTGCTATACCAGCACCTTCTTGTCCTCGGTTGTGCTGCTTTTCCATCATAAGATACATCTTATTCAAGCCGTACATCCAAGTTCCATACTTCTCTTTGAAGTAGCTTAACGGTTTCAGCAATCTTATCATTGCAACACCGCAATCTTCATGTATATTCTTTTCCATTTATCAAGGTTACTTTTTCTTCTATTTTATTCCACTGTAACGGACTTTGCCAAGTTGCGTGGTTGGTCTACGTCTTTACCTTTGCAGACAGCCACGTGATAGGCTAATAGTTGCAACGGTATGGTTGCTACGAGCGGTTCCAAGCAGTCCATTGTGTCCGGAAGTTCAATAACCGCATCTGCAATCTGCGAAACCGTCTTGTCGCCCTTTGACACTAATGCTATTACACGACCGTTTCGAGCTTTAATTTCCTGTATATTGCTACGCACCTTTTCATACATTGAGTTGTGTGTTGCTATTACAACAACAGGCATATCAGAGTCTATCAAGGCAATAGGACCGTGTTTCATTTCTGCAGCAGGATAGCCTTCAGCGTGTATGTATGAAATTTCTTTTAACTTTAGAGCACCTTCCAATGCGACAGGATAGCTGAATCCACGACCTAAATAAAGGAAATTTTGTGCATAAGTAAATGTTCTTGCCAAGTCTGCAATAGCTTCGTTGGTTTTCAAAACCTCTTTTATCTTTTCGGGAATTGATGACAACTCTTTTACCACTTCGATGTATTTATCGTGCTTAATAGCTCCCTTTGCTTCTGCCAAGGTGAGTGCAAGCATTGTAAGAACTGTTACCTGACCTGTGAAAGCCTTTGTTGAAGCCACGCCAATTTCAGGTCCTACGTGAATGTAAGTACCTGTGTCGGTAGCACGTGGAATACTTGAACCAATGGCGTTGCATATTCCGTAAATGAATGCCCCATGTTCTTTTGCCAATTCAATGGCAGCGAGTGTGTCTGCAGTTTCGCCACTTTGCGACAATGCTATTACTACATCGTCAGCAGAAACTACTGGATTACGATAACGGAACTCACTTGCATATTCCACATCAACAGGTATTCGACAGAATGTTTCAAGTAGTTGTTTGCCAATAAGACCTGCGTGCCAACTTGTTCCGCATGCTACGATGATGATGCGCTTTGCATTTAATAAACGCTGTCTATGGTCGATAATGGCACTTAAAGTAACATTGTCGTTGTCTATATTGATGCGTCCTCGCATACAGTTGATAAGGCATTCGGGTTGCTCGAATATTTCTTTAAGCATAAAGTGAGGGTAACCACCCTTCTCAATTTGCCCAAGGTCAATGTCCACCTTCTTTATTACAGGTGCCAAAGATTCGTTCTGAATATTTACGATTTTGAGTTCCTCACCCAATTTCATTACAGCAATATTCTCGTCTTCGAGGAACACTACCTTATCGGTATATTCGATAATAGGACTAGCATCTGAGCCTAAGAAGAACTCACCATCACCAATTCCTACAACGAGAGGACTTTGCTTACGTGCTGCAATCACCGTGTTGGGATGACGCTTGTCAAGAATTGCTATGGCGTATGCACCAATAACCTGACTTAAAACCACCTGAACAGCGGTAAGCAAGTCTAATTCTTTCTTTGTTTGGACGTATTCAACAAATTGCACCAACACCTCTGTATCAGTATCAGAAGCAAAGTGAACACCCTTGTCTTTGAGGTTCTTCTTTATTTCTGCATAGTTTTCAATAATGCCGTTGTGTATGATGGCTAAGTTTTTCGATTCCGAATAGTGTGGATGGGCATTGGTTGAAGAAGGTTCACCGTGTGTTGCCCATCGTGTGTGCGCTATACCAACAGTGCCTTCTATATTTTTTTCAGCGCAGAAAGCCTCTAACTCGCTTACTTTGCCTTTTGCTTTATATACGCTCAAATCGCCATTACTATTGATAAGTGCAACGCCTGAGCTGTCGTATCCTCTATATTCAAGTCTTTTCAGTCCTTTAATCAGGACTGGGTATGCTTGTCTCTTTTTACCTAAATATCCTACAATTCCACACATATTTATATGTTTCTCTTTTCTTTAATTCTATTTATGTAATGTTTATATTCTCTCTCTTGCTTCTTCTATACAGCATTATCTTAAAATGGTAATTAGTAGCGAAGCAAGCGATGTTGTTATACCTATAACAGAATAGAATATGCTTGTGTTGCTTCCGAAGAATGTATTTCTTACTTTTACCTTATGTGGCTCAACATAAACAATATCGTTTTGTTGCAAATAATAATAAGGTGAATTTATAATATTTGCATCGTTCATATTCAAACGCACCTTATGTTTCTCGCCACTTTTGTCTTCTCTGACAAGAAGAACATTGTCGCGCTTTCCGTAAATAGTCATATCGCCAGCTTCAGCCAATGCTTCAATAAGGCTAATTTTCTCTGTTGCCACAGGAATAACACCAGGTCTGTTCACTTCACCGATAACCGTGATGCGGTAACTACTTGTGCGAACCGATACGAGTGGATTCTCTGTACGTGCCAAATAAGGCTGGATTTTACTCTTGATTAAGTTTTCGCATTCTGTCTTTGTTAGTCCTGCAACATGAATCTTGCCTACGATAGGAAAGTTTATCATACCATCGTTATCAACCAAATAACCTGTAATTTGGTTTTTGCTGCTTGTTTGTCCTGTTGAACGCAAATTGAATGGTTCAGAAGTAAGTGGGTCGGTGGTCTGCACCAGAATAGTTAATTCGTCTTTTGGCATAATCTTGGCATCGTACAAACCTTTAGATGCAGCCAAGCTAATCGAGTCTATGTTTTGCCAGTAAGCTACTTCTTTGCTTGAACCGCAGCCTACCATCATTAAAATCATGGTAACTACCATGATGGGTAAAAGTAATTTCTTCATAAAATAATAAGTGCAATAACGTTATTTCTTTTTTGCTGAGGTGGCTTGTTTTATTCGTTATAAATCCTCCACCGTAATTATGTTGCAAAAATACTATTATTTTTTGAGAACGGCAAAAGAAAGCTTGACTTTTGCAATGGAAGCAAGAAAAAAGCCTCGTAGCAATGGAAAATTATTCTACTATCATTATGTTGCTGTAAAGTAATTGATTTGTATCAATTTTATAGTAATCTTTTTGTTAGTCTTATCTTGAAGTTCTACACTTGTTTACTTTTGCCTGCTTATAGAAAGAAACAGCGTGTAACGATTTAATAGCAAGCGAGAAAAAAGAAGGAAGTAAATAGATAATTACTAAAAATAAATTGCTATCTTTGCCACAAAGATAATACGAGCATGAAAAGAACAGAGAAAGTTTTATTGATTTATACTGGTGGAACCATTGGAATGGGTTGTAATCCTACAACAGGGGCTTTAGAACCTTTGGATTTTGACCACCTTGCTGATAATGTACCTGAATTTAAGCTGATTCCAACAGCCATCGACACCTATCAATTTGTTCCTGCAATCGACTCCTCAAATATGTCTCCGAAGAACTGGGCAGACATTGTAAGAATAATCGTTGATAAGTACGACAACTACGATGGATTTGTTATCCTACATGGTACAGACACGATGGCTTACACGGCATCGGCATTGTCGTTTATGCTCGAAAATCTTACGAAGCCTGTTATACTTACTGGCTCACAGCTTCCTATCGGACAATTGCGCACCGATGGTAAGGAAAACCTTATGACAAGTCTTGAACTGGCAGCTGCTCATCATCACGACGGTACTCCAATGGTGCCCGAAGTATGTATTTATTTTAATGGACACTTGCTGCGTGGCAACCGTTCTACAAAGCAGAATGCTGATGAACTGAACGCTTTCGATTCGTTCAACTTCCCTCATCTTTGCGAGGCTGGTGTGAGTTTCAATTTCCAGACACACCATATATTAACGCCTGATTACACCAAACCAATGGTGCCCCATTTTGAAATGGACAGCAACGTGTTTGTTCTTTCGTTGTTTCCCGGGGCTGAAGAGAACATTGTCCGTCATGTATTCGATGCGCCCGAACTCCGTGGCATCATTATGCGTACATACGGTAGCGGCAATGCGCCTCATTCTCCTTGGCTGATGAACTTGCTCAAAGAGGCTTCTCAACGTGGTGTTGTTACGGTAAACGTGAGTCAATGTATCAGCGGTCAAGCCGATATGAACCGTTACGACACAGGCTATCAGCTGAAAGAAGCAGGTGTTATCAGTGGTTACGATACAACGGTAGAGGCTGCGCTAACCAAACTTATGCTCCTTCAGGCGCAATACGGCGACCACGAAATGGTGCGTAAGTATATGAATAAATCCATTGCAGGCGAGATAACCATTCCTGCAGCGTTGTTTTAATAATGTAAAAACACTATGATAAAAAAAGATGAGGCTTCTTAATGAAGCCTCATCTTTTTTAGTATATCGTTCATTTTCTGTTTTGTTTCGATGCGTGTGGGTACAAGTGGCAGTCGCAACACGTTCTCTATCATTCCCATATCGTTCAGCAAAGCCTTGCAGCCTGCTGGGTTTCCGTCTACGAAGAGTAGTTTGTAGAGTTCTGTGAATTGGTGGTGAATAATGCGTGCAGCATCGTATTCGCCATTAAACTCTAACCTAATCATACGCGAAAACTCTTTTGGCAGTGCATTGCCGATAACCGAAATCACGCCTGCTGCACCACTGGCAATCATTGGAAACGTCAGTGCGTCGTCGCCACTAATCACCTCGAAGTGCTTCGGTTTGTTCTTTATGATTTCGTCTACCTGCTCCAAACTGCCCGCAGCTTCCTTTATTGCCACGACGTTTGGGAAGTCGGTAGCAATTCTCACCGTAGTTTCTGCCTTCATGTTCACGCCTGTGCGTCCTGGCACATTGTATAATACGATGGGCAGTGGGCTTACTTCTGCAATGGCTTTGAAGTGTTGGTACAATCCTTCTTGGCTCGGTTTGTTGTAATAGGGGCAAATGCTGAGTATGCCGTCTATGCCTTTCCAGTCGGTTTGTCTTATCTCTTCCACAACGGCAGCAGTGTAGTTACCACCGCAATATTTCAGTATAGGCACACGTCCGCCTACTATCTTGACAATGGTTTTTGTGAGTTCGTTTTTCTCTTCTGCCGACAAGCAAGGGCTTTCGCCCGTTGTTGCCAAAATGGTAAAGAAGTCGGCACCATTTTCTATTTGGTATTCTATCAGTCTTTCTAAGGCATCGTAATCTATCTCCCCATTCTGTTTGAATGGTGTTACCAATGCTATTCCTAATCCACGAAAGATATTATTCATAAATCTATAGCTTTAAAAGCTTTTTCAGTTTAATTCAATCAAATTCCAGAGTCTTCCTATTTATAAAATAGAATAGTTCTTTTATTGATATGCAAAAATAAGAAATAAACATTAATCCACAAAGTTTTTATATCTTATTATTTGCTTTTTTTGTTTTATTCTCTTTTCCGTTTTGTAGAAAAATAATATCTTTGCACCCGATTTTTTAAAGTCTAAAAGCTATAAATGATGAATTATTTCGCTGCAAAACTAACTGAAATACTAAAACATACGCTTGTTATAGTGAGTATTTTCTTCATTGTCAGATTGCTTTTTGCTGTCTGCTTTGTGCCTTTTACCACTTTTGAAGTGTATGCAAAGTCGTTGCCTTTTGCAGCTTTCAACGCATTGCGCTTCGACCTTCAAGTAGCTGCATACGTTGCCATTCTGCCTTTTCTCGTTGTTTTGGTATGCCTTTTCGTGCGCAACAGAAGTGTAGCAGGCAGGTTGTCGAAGTTCATCAGTACTTATTATGTGGTGCTCGAAATCGCCCTCCTCATACTTGCGCTTGTCGATATAGGCTTTTACAGCAATTTCCATTCGCATATCAACATTACCTTCTTCGACTTTTTCAATGAGAATCCGTTGAGTTTGCTGCAAACCATTTGGGAAGAATACCACGTCATACTCTATCTTTCAGCGGTATGCTTGGCAAGTTTTGGCATTTACATACTTGCCCAGAAGATTGCAAAAGGTACGTTGAACTTCGAAACCGAGCAGGTAAAATTGGCAGTAAACCGCAAAACTATCGTCCTTATCGTTCTGTTTTTAGTTGCTGAAGTGGTATGCCTTCGTGGTTCGGTATGGCGTTTTCCCTTGCAGGTAGAAGACTCGTTTGTGTCGAGCAGTAAGCAGATTAACGACCTTGTGCCCAATGCCGCCTATATGTTGAAGAAGGCAATGAAGGAAAAGAAAAATGCCTTTGCCTTTCGTAGCATCGGGAGTTTGCTCTCCGAATATAAGTTCAAGTCGTTGCAGGAAGCCATAAACGTTTACACAAACTCGGATACGATACGTTTGCAGGGCGACACTTTGGCTGCACTGCGCACGGCATTGTTCCGTACTGTGCCCGATACGATGACGCACAAACAGCCCAATGTGTTGATAATCTATGAGGAAAGTTGGAGCAACTACCTGATGAACTTAGACAGTCCTCGCTGCGATATGCTGCTTGGAATGCGCCGCCATTTAAAAGAAGATTTGCTCTTTCGCAATTTCCAGTCGGTAGGCAACGGCACAATCGCTTCTATTGAGAACATCGTGAGCAGTGTTCCGTTTCCTCGTTTCTTCTCATCGCCCTATCGTTTCCACTGTTTGCCGTCGTCGGTAGCGTTGCCTTTTAACGAAAGTGGCTACACTACGGAGTTTATTTCGGGCATGGACGTAGCGTGGGAAAACTGTGCAGAAGCACTGAAACACCAGCAGTTCACGAAGGTTACGGGTAAGTTCACGCTGAAAGAGCAGCACCCTGAATACGAATATAACAGCATCGGAGTGTTCGACCATCATCTTTTCCGAAGCATACAAGAACGGTTAGACCAACAGACAGCTAAACCGCAAATGATGCTGTGTATGACTACAACCAACCACCCACCGTTCGAATTTCCCAAAGATGTGCAGCTGAAGGCAGTGCCAGGCGACTATTATAATAATGTGTGCTTTGCTGAAAAGAACCACGAAGTGTTGCAAAAGTACATCACAGGTTTTCGTTATGCCAACAAGACCTTGGGCGATTTCCTCGATAAATTCAAGCAATCGAAGGCAGCCGAAAACACCATAATCATCATATCGGGCGACCACAACGTGCGCTCTATTATTGATTACACACAGGTAAACAAGCGTTGGGAGCGTTCCGTACCGCTCTATATCTACCTGCCACCCTATCTCCGCAAAGAAAGTCATCGTGGTATGACCAACCGTTGGGGAAGCCACGACGACATATTGGCTACGCTTGCACCCTTTGCTTTCCGCAATACGAAGTATATGTGCTTGGGCAACAACCTGCTGAAAGAGGGTGTTACGGACAGCACCTATTACAGTGCCAACGTGGAACAGCTGCTTGCTTGCCCTGCCTATCAGGCGCAAGCCCAGCGCATAGTCAGTGCCCGCAATCTTCTTCGTATTGTGTTTTTCCAGCAAACCTTTGCGAAATACTAATGCCATTGGCTTGTTTTCGATGAATACAAGCTGTGGGGCAGTTGCTGCTTGTTAAGGGAAATTATAATACACGCTGACAGGTAGGGGCGTGATTTATCACGTTCCTGCACCAAAGAAAAAGCAGCCTAAATATGATGAAGGCAACGAATCGAACCTCTACATTTAAGCTGCGATTTTGTAAAGATAATATTGTTAAAAAGTGATAACTGCGCTTTGGCGTTGCGAAAGCGGCTGTTTTGCGCTGCAAAACCTACGCTTTTACCGTGCAAAAGAGCCGCTTTTGGAATGCAAAATAATAGGTTTTGCAACGCATTGATAGCGAGGAGGTTATGTGATAGATTCGTTTGTGAAAAATATTTACAATACTTTTGCCTTTTCTCGCTTATAAAATACATTGTTTCCACACCCTTTTGTTGATTTCGTAGAAGTAGCATTGCTAAGCGTGCAGAGTTGTTGAAATAAAATAGAAACGCTTTCATAGTCTTCTATAATGTAAGAATAAAGGCTATATTGTAAAAATAAAAAATTTTTATACCCATTATAGCTTTATTCCGATTTTATTCTTATCTTTGCGATTGAAAGGATAGTGAAGATATGGAGAAAGCCCTGACGTTATACGAACTCAACTCTTTGGTTGCCGAACTTATCAATACTGCTATGCCACAATCGTATTGGGTGGAAGCAGAAGTTTCGGAAGCAAGAGAGAGTAGGGGGCATCTTTACTTGGAACTGATAGAGAAAGACGAACGCACAAACACACCCATTGCACGCGCATCGGCAAAGTGTTGGCGCACATCGTGGTCGCTTATAGGGGCACATTTCGAACGTGTCGCAGGCGTACAGCTTCGTGCAGGCTTGCAGGTAATGGTGCAAGTGCACGCCCAGTTTCATGCGCAGTATGGCTTTTCGTGGATAGTAGACGACATTAATCCCGAATACACAATGGGCGATATGGCACGCAAACGCCACGAAATCATCGCTCAGCTGAAGGCAGAAGGCGTGTTCGACTTGCAGAAAGAGTTGCGCCTGTCTTTGTTTGCGCAACGCATCGCCGTTATTTCTTCAGCTTCGGCAGCAGGATATGGCGACTTTTGCAACCAGTTGCACGGCAATGAGTATGGATTTGGCTTTCAAACGGAACTCTTCGGAGCAATTATGCAGGGCGAACAAGTGGAGCAAAGCATTGTTGCGGCGTTGAACGAAATAAACGAACGGGAAGACGAATTCGACTGCGTGGTTATCATTCGTGGCGGTGGAGCTACTGCCGATCTTAGCGGATTCGACACGTTGGTGTTGGCAGAGAATGTGGCAAACTTTCCTTTACCTATTATAACAGGTATCGGACACGAACGCGACGAGAGCATTCTCGATATGGTGGCACACACAAGAGCGAAGACACCGACGGCAGCGGCGGCATTTCTGATAGAGCATTTGGCAAATACATTGCATCGCATAGAGCAGGCGCAAGTGGCTATTCACCGTGCAGTGGAACGTAAAATACAACGTGAGAAAATGCGTTTGCAACAGCTTTCAACCCACATTCCCATATTGTTTTCAATGGTAAGGAACAGGGAGGAGGCACGCTTGGACGACTATTGGCACGCTCTTTTGCAACGTACAGGATTGCGTTTGCAGCAAGAGCGAATGAACATAGAGTTGCTTTCGGGTAAGATTGCCCCAGCCATTGAACGGAAACTGATGGCAGAACAGCATCGCTTACAACTGATTGTGCAGCGTGTCGATGCCGTAAATCCAGAACGAATGTTGCGTTTAGGTTACAGTTTAACTTATAAGAATGGACACATAGTGCGCAATGCCAATGAGTTGGAAGCAGGCGATGAGATTACGACACGCCTTGAAACAGGCAGCATAACGTCGGTAGTAACGAAATAGAAATTTACGAAATAGAGTATGAAATACGAAGAAGCACTTGGAAAATTGGAAGCTATTGTAGACAAAATGGAACGTGGCGACATGGACATAGATACTATGGCAAGTGAATTGAAGAAGGCACAAGGATTGATAAAGGTGTGTAAGGACAAGCTGACACACACTGATGAGGAAATAAAGAAACTGCTTGAAACAAAATAAGACCAAATTAGACTACGAATTATAAACTATAAAACAATTACTAACCGCCAAACTTCAAACTAACCTTTATGGGACGGATTGGAAGCAAGGCACAAAATTTAAGATTATGAAAAAAATAGATTGGGAGAACCTTTCATTCGGGTATCAGAAGACAGATTACAATGTTCGTTGCTATTATCGCGATGGAAAATGGGGAGAAATTGAAGTTTCGTCTGACGAAAACATCAACATACACATGGCAGCAACTTGTCTGCACTACGGACAAGAGGCTTTTGAAGGATTGAAAGCATACCGTTGTCCCGATGGCAAAGTGCGTGTCTTCCGTCCTGAAGAGAATGCTGCCCGCCTGCAACGCACGTGCCGTGGTGTCGTAATGGCTGAACCTCCAACCGAACTTTTCATAGAAATGGTGAAGAAAGTTGTGCGCTTGAATGAAGCATATATACCTCCTTATGAAAGCGGTGCAACACTTTATCTTCGCCCATTGCTCATTGGTACAGGTGCGCAAGTAGGTGTTCGTCCTGCTACGGAATATCTGTTTATGATATTTGTTACCCCTGTTGGTCCTTACTTCAAAGGTGGTTTCTCTACAAATCCATATGTAATTATGCGCGATTACGACCGTGCGGCACCGTTAGGAACGGGTACTTACAAGGTGGGCGGTAACTATGCTGCATCGTTGAAAGCCAACCAGATTGCTCACGAAAAGGGCTATGCGTCGGAGTTTTACCTCGATTGCAAGGAAAAGAAGTATGTAGACGAGTGCGGAGCAGCCAACTTCTTTGGAATCAAGAACAACACTTATGTAACACCAGAGTCTACTTCTATCTTGCCTTCTATTACAAATAAGAGCTTGATGCAGATAGCTGAAGACCTCGGAATGAAGGTGGAACGTCGCCCAATACCTGAAGAAGAGCTCGCAACTTTCGAAGAGGCAGGAGCTTGCGGTACCGCTGCGGTTATCTCACCTATCTCTCGTTTGGACGATTTAGAGGAAGGAAAGTCTTACAATTTCGGCGAAAAGCCAGGTCCATGGTCCTTGAAACTGTACGAAACATTGCGTGGAATACAGTACGGAACCATTGAAGACAAGCACAATTGGACTATGGTAGTGATGTAAGATAAAAGCTATCTCTTCGATTTTCTTATCGATATACTTTAATTTTTCGCAAATCATACGTACCTTTGCACGTATGATTTGCGAAAAAAAGTTTACTAATATCAAGTCGAACGGGCTTCTCGGCCATATCGTTGCTTTGGTTGTGGTGATGATTTGGGGCGGAACGTTCGTCAATACTCGCGTGTTGATAGACAAGGGGCTATCGCCAGAGGAAATATATGTGCTGCGAACGTTGTTGGCTTATGTATGTATATGGTTCATTTCGCCCAAGAAACTGTTCTGCGACTCGTTGAAAGACGAGCTTATTGTATTCCTGTTGGGAATCTTCGGTAGTTCTCTTTACTTCCTGACAGAGAACTATGCCTTGAAGTTAGCGGTTGTAAACGACGTTAGTTTCATTGTTTGTACAACTCCATTGGTTACGACGGTCTTGGCGTTGTTGTTCTTGAAAAGTGTAAAAGCGAGTCTTCCCCTTGTTGCAGGTTCTGTGTTTGCATTGTTGGGTGTTGCCCTTGTTATCTTCAACGGTCATTTTGTGTTGCACCTTGACCCCTTGGGCGACTTCCTTGCATTAGCGGCTGCCACGAGTTGGGCTATTTATTCGTTGGTAATGAAGAACTTCTCGTCGCACTATTCTCCGTTTTTCATCACGCGTAAGGTCTTTTTTTATGGACTGATAACGATAACTCCCGTCTTTGCCGTGCACCCTTGGGCGTTTCCGTTTGAGCAGTTGTTTACGCCTGTAATAGGTCTTAACTTGCTGTATCTCGGCATTATTGCCTCGTTTGTGTGCTTTGCAGCGTGGGCGTGGGTAATTTCTCGCTTAGGTGCATTGCGTGCATCGAATTATATTTACTTTAATCCTGTTACGACAGTGATAATGAGCGCGCTTGTGTTGAACGAACACATGACACCTATTGCGTATGTCGGCAGTGCCATGATACTTGTCGGTGTTTTTGTTGCGAACAAGGCAAAGGGCATTTAAAAGCAATGAAGCACAGATAATAGAAGGTGAAAAAAGAAGTCGAAAACTATCGTGGTTTTCGACTTTTTTTGTATGTTTGCATAATAATTTAAGAATTTATGAGACGACTTTTCTTTTTATTCACCCTTCTTTTGCTACCTTTTTCGGTATTGGCACAATCGGGTACGAAGCATCATATACCCCAAGGCGCAATCTTCTACAATCGCAATTGGAAGGGCGTAAACAATGCTAATGAAGCGGCTTACTATCGTTTGTTGGCGGTGGACGACCGCGGACAGAAAATGTTTTATGACTATTATATCAGTGGTCAGCTATATGCAGAAAAGCATTACATAAGTATTAGTAAAATCAATGATAAGCAGACGGTGCTTACTGGCGTAGCCCGCACTTTCTATAAATCGGGCAGGGTAGAGTCGATAATGCAGTATAGCAACGGAAAAGCAGATGGTAGGGCGGTGTCGTTTTTTGCCAATGGCAACGTTGGTATGAAGCTAAACTATGCGAAAGGAGTGCTGAATGGAACATCGTACACCTATTCTGAGTATGGAAATCTGGAATATACAACAGTTTGGAACAACGGAACAAAGGTGAACGAATATATGGGAGGCACCGATAAGTACATAGACAAGGCTACCGGTAAGGACGCATTTGTGGAAAGTCATCGTGCTGACGAAAAGCTTGTTATGGAACAATCGCTTGCTGTAATTAATGACTCGGTGCAGAATACAGCGCAAGAAATTAATCACAAACTGCAACCCGAACTTGCAGAAGTACAGCTGACAACTGTTGCTGATACAGTTAAGACAGCCGAAGTTCCTCGTCCTAAAAGAGAGTTTAAGTTTGCTTTTCTGTATGATTTATTGGTTAGCGATGACCAACGTACCAACGAAATGAACTTTTTTGATGGTATTGGAGCAGAATATGGACTGACACTCGCACAGGTAATAAAAGGACATGGTGCGCAGAAAGAGCTGACTTACAGTTATAATATGCAATACAACGAAACTACCGGCAGCGATATTGTAACGGGAAAGCACCCTCGCCAAATGGGATTTTGGGGTGTAGGTATAGACAATCGCTTCACAATGCAGCGTATAAATATCTACACGTGGTCGGAAGAAGAAATGCTTCAGCTTGCCGAAGACGCTCTTTCGTATGGCTACAAGGTACTGGGCGGTGGCGATTATCGCACTATGAGCGGTAATTTCGTGCTCGAACACCCTGAACACAATAAGGCGGGCGATAAATTTGCTATTGTTGTATCTTTCACGCACTTAGAAGGAGTGTACGCAGGTTTATACCATATCACGCTTGAATTAAAGTAGTTGGAGCAATCGATAATTATGGGAGCAATCGTATAGCTTCACTTTCTTTAAACAGAAAGCACTGTTTCATCGCTGCTCTATTTTGCTTGTGTTTCTTGTTATATAGGCAAAAAACAGTTTGCGAAGGTGTAAATATTTTTCATAAGCATAGCTATTTGGTAACTATCTATACATCAGTGTGTTATAAAACGTGTTGTTTTGCATTCCAAAAGCGTAGGTTTTGCACGGTAAAAGCGGCTCTTTTGCAATGCAAAACCTACGCTTTCGCAAAGCCAAAGCGCAGTTATCCTTTTTTAAGGGAATTATCTTTACAAAGCAAGGGTGATTTTCAGTTACGGCATTAAGCAAGAAAAAGAGAAACAACTACAACTATTACTTTCCATTGAACCAATAGTTGCATATTGTTATACTTGTTTTGGAGACATCGAAAAAATAGCTTTCACGGTTTCGTTTGTAGGGATTTTATTTTGGTTGCAATTTGGTTGGTTTCAGAAAAAGCAGTACTTTTGCATAATATACATTTATTATTATCAGATGAAAGCTATAAGAAACATATCATTAATCTTGCTGTGCGGGTTGCTTACAGTTGCTGTAACCTCGTGTAAGAAGGAAAAGAAGACAGATAATATTATAACTAAAATAAAGCCACAGGCCGCACCATCGGACAAGCCACAGCAGCTTTCCGATTTCGAATATAAGAAACAAGTGGAATGGTTGGGTAATCTCTACACTATTACCATTCAACGCCATGCTGACAAGGAGTTGCCTATGATAACTGATAGCGATGGAAAGAAGTATTACGACAACAAGGTAGAGGTTCTGATTACTCGTGCAGATGGCACCGAATTCTTTAAACGGACGTTTAAAAAGAACGATTTCAAGGAGTTCACTGATAATAAGTATGGCAGAAATGGTGCTTTCATCGGCTTTATGTTCGATAAGGTGGAAGGCAATTACTTAAAGTTTGGTGCCAGCGTAGGCTCTCCCGACCCTAATAGCGACGAATTTATTCCGATTGATATAACGATTAGCAATCTTGGCGCACTGAAGATTACATCGTCTGCACAGATTGATACCGAAAGCGATGCCACTGAAAGCACACTTCAAGAGAAGCCAAAAACCGAATTGGAAATGGCGGAAGAGGAAGGTATGTAATCTGCTTTTAGCAACTATTTTTCTTTTTCGCTCAACTTCTTTAGCTGCTTGTTGAAGTAGTATTGATAGAGCAAACCAGCTGCAGTCAGTCCGAATGGGAAGGCATACCATATTCCAGGAAGTCCGAAACCAAACTGAATGCCAAGCAGATAACCTATCGGCAAGCTAATCAAGAAGAAAGAAACAAACGATGTCGGTACGAGAGGTTTCACGTACGACAGCCCACGCATAGCGTTTCCGTATGCACATTGCAAACCATCGCCTACCTGATAAATCATCAATGGCCATATAAGCTGTGCCACCATACTGCAAACCTCCTCGCTATCGGTGAAGATTGCACCCATGCTGTTGCGATAAATGAATACGGGAATGGCTACTATGAAGGCAATCAGCATAATGAGATGGAAGCCTGCCGACGAGGAAAGGCGCACCGCTTTGTAGTCGCGTTGTCCTGTAAAGTAGCTCACACGGATTGCCACCGCTGCCCCCATGCCGTAATAGACCATATAGAAAAGCTGCGAAATGGAAAGCATTACTTGATGTGCTGCCAATGCTTTTGTACCAATCCAGCCCACCATAATAGAGCTTAAGCTGAAAGCTGCTGTCTCCATACCCATTTGCAGGCTTAGAGGAACGCCTATTCGGAAGAGTAAAGTAAGGTCAGCACGGTTGATAGATTGCGTGAAAAAGCCGTGATGGTATGCTTTATATCGTTTCGATGTGAAGAAAATAATGGCAAATACCACTGCCATCATCATCCGTGAGAACATTGTTGAAATACCTGCGCCGTACAATCCCAATTCAGGAAAGCCTAATTTGCCATATATTAAAACGTAGTTGCCCACGATGTTGAGCAGGTTTCCGCCCAGCATAATCCACATTGGCGTCTTCGTATCGGTTGTTCCGTCGGACAATTGTTTGAAGGTATTGAACCAAGAAACGAAGGGTAGCGATATGAGGTTTACGATAAAATAAGGTCGCATCAGCGGCAATAGCTCCTCAGGCTGCCCTAAATTGCCAAGATTAATGTAGAGCAGCGACATTATTCCTACGAGCAAAGCTGCCAATAGTGTATTCAAAAGGAGTGCCTGCTTGAACATTCCGCCTATCTTGTTGTTTTCCTCACGTCCGAAAAGCGAACCAACGATAGGTGTCAAGCCATAGGCAAAGCCCATTCCGAACACCAAAACCAATACAAACATATTGTTTACAAAAGCTGCTGCCCCCAGTTCTGTTGTACTGTGCTGCCCAATCATAAGCGTATCGGCAAGTCCAAGAATGATGGTTCCTATTTGTCCGATGATGATAGGCAGACCTAATTGTGTCAGCGATTTGTAGTGTGTGTAGTACGGCCTTAAGTTTGAATACATCTTTTTACCTCTTAAACGTTCTTTATTGTTAATCCTTTATCTTTGTGCTGTCTGTCTTTTCAAATTCTATTCGTATATGTTTGTATCCCATAGCCCTTAGCATTTTCTCGAATTGTTGCTGTGCATTGCTCTCCGCTGCTGCTATATTCTCTTTAGTGAAACAGCGTTTCAGCATTTTTTGATAGGCTATATTGTAGAGCCTTTCCCTGTCTTCGGGTGTCCATTTGCCCTTTTCAAAGAACGATTCAGAGCGTGCTTCGTCAATGAAATTACGGTCTAACAGGTCAATGCTGGGCAGTGTTGCCACCACGACAGAGTCGTTTTCTATGCGCAACCATTTGGGCTTAGCTTTGTGAAGGTCTACTCCTAAGCGCAGTGTACCGTAATAAATGCGCACCAATTCTTTGTCGGCTAAGAAACGATGCTTTATTGTATCAACGAGTTCTTCATCGTTAATGGCAAGAAATTCCCATTGTCCGATACTTTCAATAGAAGATATTTGTTGAGATGTAATATCTATCCGTTGGTCTGTACCTATACTTACAGTGTTGGCTTTGCCGAGCCATTTCAGGAATAAAATGCAAGCAACAATGATTAGTAATGCGCCGAGTGCCCACCACCAAATCTGTTTGCCTTTGCTACGAATGAAGTCTTGTATGATATTAATTACCTTTTCCATTGGTCTGAGTAGTTGAATTTTCAATAAATCGTGTAATTTCTTCCATTGTAAACCGCTTTCGGAAGCTGATGGTTATGTCTTTTTCAGCATATCCTAACATTGTCAGCATCGGTATAAGTTGCTTTGCAGCATTCTCTTGTGCATGCTCTATAATGCCCATTTGTCCGATTGCGTCTATAATTTGTTGCCTTCCTTGTTGCTGATAACTCGTCAGTTCGGCATCGGAAAAACGACGTCGAAGGAAAGCAACATATTGTTTCATCTCCTTATGGTTTATTTTCGTACTGGTTAGCACGATGCGAGGGTCGGGCAGTATGACTGTTATTTTACCTTTACCGTCTTTCTTCACATTCTTCTCGCTAAAGTCTGAAAAGTCGATATAAGCCTTTACAACAGCGTCCATCGGTATGGCTACACGACGTTCGCCAAGGGGCAGGTTTATTGAAAAATTGCTTCCAAGGATTTTTCCGTTTGCTTTCACCTTGTCTTTGTGTGTAATTATCTTATGTATATGATACTCTGAGGTGTATAAACGAGCACTTCTTTGTATCCGTTCTACCATTGTTGGAGTTGCGTCTGATGCCTTTTCGCCTGACGATTTCCCTTTTCCTTTACCACACGATGTTATTAGCAGCAATGCCAAAATAAAATATAAGAGCCTATTTTTCATAACTTTTGGTTTAGATTAGCAAAGTTACGGCTATTTTTCGATACTTGCAAATAAAATGATTTGTTTGTTAAATAAGCGATAATAGTGTAGAGATTCAATTCTTAAATAAGATGAATTTGTAATTTATTTTGTCGGTTTATGTTTTAAATATTGTTATCTTTGTAGTCTTAAATAAATTCTATGAATATGGAAAATATAACCGAAGAAACAGAGAAAGTGATGAAAGAACCAAGCAACGAAACCACCCAAGAGAAGGAAATGGGAGTAGCTGAAAGCATAGCTACTATTAAAAAGGCAATTGAAAGCACCGATGGTATCAACTCGAAATTACCACGATTCATTGCTGTTTGGTCTGCTCTAACACTCGTTCTTTATGCCATGAGCTACTTTGTCGGCTCGTGGATAACTTATTTGTATAGCATTGCTCCTTTAATTGCTTGGAGTACGTTCGGCTTTACATACATTATAAAGAAGAAACGGCTTGCTACTTATAATATAGTAGAGCGCAGAATCCTTACTGCATGGACTTGTATTGCTCTTTTTACAGTTGTTTTATCGGCATTTCCGAAAGATGAAAATCATTTAATTTCATTTGGTTTTACGGTCTTCGGCATAGCTTTGGCTGGTTTGTGTCTTAGAACTGTTGAACGTTCTAATACTATGAGTGTTGGTTATTATATTTTTTTAATATACTATGGAATGTTTCTGATTATAGAAGGAAACTTTGAACTTGCTACAAGAGAAAAGATTTTGTTTCCTTTGTTTTTACTATTTATACTCCTCGACTCTTTTATTGATAGCAATGATATTTCTTATAGAAAGAGGGGAACGAAAGTATGAAGCAGCCATTAGACCCATTTCTTCAGAACAAGTTGAGGCTTTCGGTAATGTCAATCTTAATGACAAACAGAGAGGTGGCGTTTCTTTATCTGTGCGAACAAACTGGTGCAACTGATGAAGAAATGAACGAGCAGTTAGAACTATTGGAACAAAAAGGTTATATTACTACTATGCGTGCGTTCTTTGGCAAGTGTCCACGGAAGTCCTGTACGATAGAACCAAAAGGCGAACAAGTCTTTTTGGATTATATAGAAACATTGGAGGAACATCTCAAAGAAGAAAAATAAAGTCATGAAAAAAAGCATCTTCAGAACGAAGATGCTTTTTTCGTGGGTAGTGATGGATTCGAACCACCGAAGCTAGAAGCAGCAGATTTACAGTCTG
>OHAU01001304.1_pt1 | contig 29919 bp, 57 predicted proteins | sample 1577181 | NCBI WGS metagenome assembly OHAU01 (sample SAMEA3541472, study PRJEB24748) | human gut metagenome | biome: human gut; feature: human-associated habitat; material: faeces | place: China | collected 2012 | reverse complement strand
ATAGCATGGATTACCGAAGCAACCGTAGAGATGAAGGAGATTCGTTTCTCGGAGCCTCTGTCAATCCCTGCACTCTTTTCAGATGCTCCCATCATTTCGGTGAAGTATGCACTTGCCAAAGCAACCGCCGGGAGCAAGGAGAAGGTAGAGCAGGTGTGCCTGATGGTAGAATCCGAGAACAAGCTCATCGGGAAGTTTGAGAAGAAGGTTCCCCTGGCAATCTGCCGGAAGAACCTCGTCGCCCTCCTGCAACTCGCAAAGGAGATGGATAAGGTAGTATCAGTTGAACCAGTAGAAAAGTAAGCACTATGGCAAAGAAAGAACAATGCAAGGAATGTAAGTTCTGTTCGATGATGTCGCACGATCTTGGAATTGGTAGGCTCCATGTATTCTGCGAATATCAGGAAAGGTCGCTCACGCCCGATGGAAGCGAGTGTGATTACTTCGAGCAGAAGGAGTATGAAGATTCCTGTTGGAACGCAGATGGCTCATTCAAGACGGAATGTTACTGGAAGCTCCGACAGCAGGTAACAATCGGCTCATGCTTCATGTCAAGCTATGAGAACACCTACGGTTTAGATACCCACAAGGTGAGTGATTTCTTTGAAGCCTATGAGTTATTCATAGATGCGAGAATACTCGACAACCACGGAGATAAAGAATGGGACCGGAACTATGACCCGCTGTTCGAGAAGTACGACACAGAAGCCACACTGTTGGAGTTCTTGAACAATGACCCGGACCGCAGACTGACAAGAGAGATGCTGCGCGGTTATACATCATAGCCCGGAATTGATAATGTCGTCAACCGTTTCTCCTTGAGCTATGCAAGGTCGAGCCTTACCAATCTATCAATTATGTTAATAAGTCGTAACCTCAACAGGTAAAATATATTATCATAGTATTGTATGAATGATAAGTATTTGCTAACTTTGTAGCATCAATTAGAATCACGATGACACAGCAACGGAAAAGAATACTTGTAATCGCTCCCCATGCCGATGACGAAGTTCTCGGCTGTGGCGGTTACCTCCTTCATCAGAAACAGGAGGGCGCTGACATTACCATCGTAGTCGGCACCATCGGCGGCATAGCACCCAATCAGGACAAGGAGACAAGGCTTGCCGAGTTCAACGCAGTATGTGATAGCCTCGGCGCACAGCGCACGGTATTGTTTTTCGGCAAGGATGCTCTGATGGATACGATACCATCCTACGACATCATCTCGCAGCTCGACAAAATCGTAGATGCGTTTAGACCCGATGAAATCTTCATCAACTACCGCTCGCACCATCAGGATCACATGAAGATGTATGATTGCGCTCTCGCTTCATGCCGGGGTCGGGAAGGCTATTCTCCCAAGACCGTAGTGCTGTATGAGTACCCCTTCATCATAAGCAAGATGGAGAGTGTCGGCGGCGGCAATATGTTCCATGACATCACTGACTGCATTGATGAAAAGGTCGGCTGTTCACGCTGTATGGCTCACAGGTGCGCAAGGCTCCCTCTCCGCTCAATGAGGACGGCATTCGTCAGCTCGCAAAGTTGAGAGGTATGGAATGTGGCACTGAGTATGCCGAGAAGTTCTACATCCAAAAGATGGTGAGATGAAGGCGAAGAAATACATAGTATTCGAGGCTGGCAGCAGAGCCGGGTTGTCGGCAGAGATATTCTTCCGTGCTTGGCAAAAGCAGAATGGATGGGATGATGGTCGGGGAGATGTATTGTATCTCGCAGACTCAGATCCAGTGTATCGCTGTGTCCCCACCCAAAGCGAGAATATTGTCCGCATCTCCGAACAAGATGCCGTGAACCTCCTTCAGTGCGACAAAGATATAGTTGTCTTTCCTGGCGATGAACTGACCCGCCAGTTGAACACAGCCGTCAGGAACGCTGTTCAGGACGATGACTATGCAAGAATCTCTACATTGTGGTACGACAAGGCTCATGTGAACAATGTCCTCGCAGAGTTGGTCAGTCTTGACAAATGCCAAATCCGCATCCCCCTCACTTTCGGTCTGACGGACGCCTTCATAAAGCCGAACAAAGCCTCCGCAGGCTCCAAAGGACTGGAACTGAAAGGAGATGTTTGTGTGTCGCAGGTCATTGACATTCGCAGGGAGTTTGTTGCCGATGTTCTATATGATGGAAACTATGTCAATGTATTCCCCCGCGAAGTCAAGCTCCGTTCCGGCTACGACAAGATGATTAGGATGCTGCCTCCATCCTCTCGCATATCAAGAGAAATCAGAAAGTTTGTCAAATGTGTGTCCTCTCAGGTTGAGCTGTTTGCTCCCGGTATCTTTCATATTCAACTCGCCGAAGACACCAACGGGGATTTGTTCTACATCGAAGCCTCGCGCCGCATCTCCGGCACATCCATTGTGAACCTCGCCAACGGCTTCAATCCGTTCTGCTTTATGAACAGAGTTAAGACCGATGTCATTGTTACTCGGTTTGAAGATGGCAAGTGGTTCAGATATGAAGATTTTGTCCTTGACATTGAAAATGAAATACGCTGCATAGTATGAACGAAGAAAGCAACGCCCCCATCGTAGAAGGCTGCGAAAAGCCTGAACGCAGAATCGAAGTGTGCGACCTTCCCATTTCTGAGTTGAAAGTCATCATGGAGAATCCTCGTACCATCTCCGCAAAGAAGAAGCAGGAATTACAGGAAAGCCTCGATATGCTTGGGGATTTCGGTATCATCGTCATAGACGAGAACAACGACATCATCTCCGGGCATCAGCGCGTAGAGGCATTGAAGGTGCTTCGCGGGGAAGATGAGATAGTCCACTGCAAGCGTCTTATCGGCTATTCAGAGCCGGAGAAGAAGGCAATCTCCATCAAGGCTAACACTCATTCCGGCGATTGGGATTTGAGCAAGCTCGCCGACTTCACGGCGAATCTCGAAATCAATCTCGGACTTGACATCCCGACGGCTCTCGACCCTCACAACGACACGAAGATTAAGGACATGGAGTTGATTCACTATGAGAAGTATGATTATGTCCTCATAGCCTGTCGCAACGAGCTTGACTACCAGAATCTCATCCGTACCCTCGGCATAGAAGGCAAGAAAGTTGTGGTCTGCAAGACCAAAAGCGGAGAGAGGAAGATTAAGGCTCGTGCTGTATGGTACGACCAAATGAAGTGTAAGATTCAAGACGGCGACGATGTTGCCTCCATCTAACCTATGGAACAGGAAGTAACCCTCGGAATATATGTGATGTCGTATCAGCGTGCCGACAAGATAAAGACCTGGCACGTTCTGAACGACTGCACCTATGTAGTCAGAGCCTCTGAGGAACAGGAGTACCGCAGAGCCGGAGTTGACAAGCTACTCGTCATTCCCGAAGGTGGTACGCTGAAATGCGGCGATGAAGTCTGCTCATTTATGACCACATTTTGGTGGATCATTGAGAATACCCCGGAGGATGTTATCTGCATCCTCGACGATGATATATCAACCTTCAAGTATAGGCTCAATGATGCTGTTGACATCATCAAAGACCTCAAAAATGGTAAGGACATCATCGAAGATGAGATTGTCCGCATAGCACAGCTTGTGGTTGACCTCGGTCTCGGTATCGGGTGCGACCAGGCAGACGAGCGTCTGTATAACTACACGCAGGAGTTTCAGGTCAAAGGAATGGCTGGGGCAATGCGTATCATCAACAAGCCGTGCCTGAAAGCCAAGTACAACCGTCAGGACCCGGCGACTTCTGATATTGATATGCTGTACCAGGAGTTGCTTGCCAACCGCATCATCTTACAGCCCCGATATTTCCATGCCTCAACCCCAACGGTAGGCACCAACAAAGGAGGCATCGGCAAAGATTCCGTGATGATACGAAATTTCGTCCTCGCAATGAAGAATAAATGGGGACGCTACTACGACTACAATTTCAAGAAAGGACAGGCGAAAATCAACATCAACAGATGATGTAAAGGCATAAGTTATTATTAGTTAATGGTCTGAAAATAAATGTTTTATGGCTTTCGCATCCCATAACTAATGATTAACTTTACAGAGTAAAACATAAAAGAAATGTCATACCTCCCTTTCACGAAAAATGGACACAATATGTTTGAGGTGTCCTCGCTAATTCAGAAAGCCATAAGGCGAAAAGATATGGAGTATGCCTGTTACGCCGCACGAGAGATGATGTTTAAGTATCGCTCGTATCTGTGGAAACGGATGATAGTCGTAACGGCAGAGGATTGTTTCGACCTTGTAACAAGGCCCATCTTCATCCTCCGGCAAAGAGATGAAGAATGTGGCAACATCAACGAGACGAAGCACATCTCACAGGCGGTCAATCTGCTTGTGAACACAAGGAAGAACAGAGATGCAGACTTCTTCGCTTGCAATCTGCTCAACTCCAAGAATAAGTGGAATGTCTGCCCGGACGGGGATGGCTACCTTGTTACCCGCCACGGACATGACCTAAAGACGATGGCGACCCTGCTAAAGAAAACCATTCTCAACGCAGAAGATGAGTTGTGTGGCTACATCGGGAATGAAATCCGCAACTGGTACCTCGGTTTGTTCTGGAGCATTGTCAGAGACGCTGCCCGCGAGTTAGGCTACCCGTCAGTAATGCGTGAGATTGATGTTCTATGGACCATCGACATGAGTAAGCCAGTCAAAGACACAACCTTCATCTATGCCGCCAAAGCTCTGACGATACTGATGAGAGTAGCCAAAGAAGGCAATGCCGACTTCTATCAGATGTTCGACGTTCACCAGTATGTAGATGTTTCGGTGTTCGACAACTTCCGCAACATCCCTGAGTACACCTTCGACTGCCACACCATCAAAGGCAAGCAGAGAGGACTGACAGATGCCGATTTTATTGTATCGGAGCAGGCGGCCCTCAATCCACTTCAAAGAGGATGGTATGATGAACGGGACTGGGGGAGAGACCAGGAGTGCGTGAAGAATGGCTACGGCAATGACTTCTCCACTCCCAAAATCCCGAAGGATGTCCTTGATAGTGTTAACCGGGGAGTGTTCCCCACGTCGCTGTTTGATCTATGAGCCGACTGTATCACCGCATGACGGTAGAAGAATTGCCGACCCCCATCTACATTACCGATGTAGATGCTTTCTCGCAGAATATCATCACCTTTCGGGATGAATTGCGCAAGGAGTATGGTAACGTCCGAATTGGTTACAGCCTAAAGACCAATTACCATGTGCCGTTCTTAAAAGAAGTTCTACGCCTCGGAGAGATGGCAGAGGTCGTTTCTCCTATGGAGCGCAACAAGGCTATGGCTTATGGTTTCTCTGAAAGCGACATCATTTATAACGGAGTAATCCCCGATGCCTACACAAAGTTGCAGACCGCAGAGCGTGGTGGAATAGCCAATTTCGACAATGTTGATGAACTGAAAGAGGCAGTACCAATGACCGATGGTCATTTCCTCCCTGTCGATGTAGGCGTCCGGCTCAACTTCGATATGCACACCGGAGTAGTTAGTCGCTTCGGTGTTGATGTTGAGAACAATGATGAAATGTCGTGGTTGCTTGATCAGAAGGCTCATCCTTATCTCCGCATCAAGAAGTTGCACTGTCATTATTCGGGCGCCAGGGAATTGTATCAGTTCAAACGTAGGGTCTCTAAAATGGCTCACTTCGCCCGAATGTTCGGGGCAGATACCATAGACATCGGAGGCAATATGTTCGGTGTCATGTCGCCCGAATTTGATATGCAGTACAAGTGTGTCGTTCCATCACTATCGGAATATGCTCATGCCATAGGTTCGGAGATGAAGCAGCAGTTTCCCGATGAAAGTGTTCGCCTGATTGTAGAAGGAGGCACCCCCTTTGTAACCAACGCAATGCACTTGCTCACGAAGATAACGAATGTCAAGACCATTCGGGGAAAACAGTATGTTACGGTGGACTGCCGAAACGAAGATGTTGGCTGGACTTGCCGCTACAAGGAACCAGTCGTTCAAAGTCTATGCACCGGCGAAGACTCACTCTCAACCATCTTCGGGAGTGAGTGTACCGAAACCGACATCATAAGACGCAGTTATTTCGGTCCTGTCGTCCGTGGAGGACTCCTTCTCGTCAGGGACATCGGGGCATATTCGTCCAACCTTGTGAACAACTTCATAAAGTTTGGCTGTGTCCTGTTCGTTGACAAGAGTTTGCTCATCAATTCGGAGGTCATTGAAGCACATTGATTCTCCAGATATATCGCAGAGCTCCATCGACCCATTTAGTCGAAGGCGTCAAAGCCCGCAAATCCGCTTATATGGATGTTCCTCGCACTTGTCCGCGATAGCTCATCCCCATAAGCGGACTTGTTTTCTCCATGTATCTTATTAGTTAAAAATAGTTTATGCCAGTTCTTGCAGAGAAATTTTTATGAGTCTATGTTTTGTAATTCAAAATAATATTCGTAACTTTACAACGCAATTAAGGAACAACCCTATATGAATATCGTAGCAAAGAAGACGCTGGTAGCTTACTACACCACACATCCCCAAGCGAAGGACGCTCTGGAAGAATGGTACACGAAAACCCGGAAAAGCCACTGGACGAACTTCGCTGACATCCGTGCCACATTCAACTCGGTTGATAGCGTCGGCAATCAGCACTACGTTTTCAATATTAAGGGCAATGATTTCCGCTTGATTGTCGTAGTCCAATTTAGACACCAATATGTCTTTATTAGGTTCGTCGGCACACACGCAGAATATGATAAACTAAAAGACGCCTCACAGGTTTAATAAGTACAGATATGAACGATATGGAGACCATAAAGACTACAATCGAGAACGAAGCTCAGTATGACTGGGCGATGAAGCGTATCGACGAGTTGCTTCCTCATGTTCACGATGACACGCCGGACGATGACCCGAACAGCATTGAGCTGTATCTTCTGTCAAGGCTTGTTGAGGAGTATGAGGACGTGCATTATCCCATCGGGAAGCCGACGCTGATAAGCGTACTGAAATTGAGAATGTATGAGATGGGACTGTCGCAGGCTGCTCTTGCCAAAAAGATAGGTGTAAGCCCGTCTCGCATCAGCGACTTCATATCCGGCAAAGCAGAGCCGACTATTCAGGTCGGTCGCAGGATCTCCACGGAGTTGAACATCGACCCGGCTATCGTTCTCGGCGTATGAGCCGAATGTAAAGCACACCCAAGTGAGCGAGGGTTAATCGCTCCATCTTCTTTGACCCGCTCCCGGCAATCCTGTCGGGAGCTTTTGTTTTCCGTGTATTGTCTATATGATTGGCGAGCCAAACGCCCGTAATTTTGGGTCATGCCAGGAGGTCCTTACCATCCCTTCACGTCAAGCTCGTAAGAAGCCGCAATTTTGGTGCTGTCAGGATAGGTTTTGTAAGCAAAAGTTAAATAATGATTTTGCCGAAAAATAAAGCATAAAGCATTGAAAATAAATGTTTTAAGGCTTTCGTATATCAATTTTATTGGCTAACTTTACAGTAGAAAATTAAAAATAACCCCTCTAAAGTCAAAGAAGATGGAAAAGAAAGTAACAGCAGCCAAGATAAAGAACCAAATCTATAAGGTCGTATCGCCGATGACCTCTCATCTCTATAAGGATGAAGACTGGTCGGGTGTCGCCTCAATCCTCGCCGCTATCCGCAAGATCCTTGCCAACCTGTCTGGAAGTCTCGAGCTCCGTGTCAGAGTTGAAGATGGTGGCTACCGGGAGAATGACGGCGCTCACTGGAAGGAGTATCTGCTTTCGATAGTCGATGAGACCACAGAGAAGCAGATGGTAGCCGGACACCTCAATGCTCATGGTGCCGGAACCATAGAAGACCCGTTTGACCGCTACGATATGACGGTAGTTCTTTATTAAGTTTCACTCTAAAAGTTTCGACAATGAGAAAAGTAGATGAGTATAGCAAGCAAGCCGATGCCAACAGCCGAAAGTCGGCACATGATTTTCAGGTTGGCGATTTCATCAATACCGCAACCGCTTGTGGTAAAGATGTCAACTTCTATGACTTCATAGATGCCAGAGAGTTCTGGCACATGGGGAGCATCGCCCGCCTGTGCAAGATAGTCGATATTGTAGATGTCCCCGAAGATGAGGACTTCCTCACTAACTGGATGGTAAAGCCAGCACCATCACACTCCGGCGGTAGCCAGTCAGACGATGTAGATGAAGGTAAGGCAATGTATTCCTTGACGAAGGAAGACTGTGAGACCTTCTTCGACCTCATCACGGTATTTCGCAAGCCATCCGGCAAATGGATAGGCGTAGATTGCCAGGGATATGACTACTGGCGATATGTTCACATGCCTGTCAACTATGGAGTATTGTTCTCCGAAGAAAGAGAAGCCGTCCTCGCAGAAATGGCTCGCATCAAAGCCGAGAAGAAGGCAGAGAGGATGCAAGAGCTTGCCTCTCATCTAAAGGCGTTGGAGGACCGAGAGAACGAGTTGAAGATAAAGTATCAAGGTCTGGTATTGAATCCCACGAATGGCAGTCAGATGTCGAGCAATGTCCGAAAGTTCCTCGCCATCGAATTCCCAGGAGAAAAGTTCAAGGTAAGTGCCAGAAAGTCTTACTGGGGAGATGAGTATGACGTTGAGGTAACGCTATTCGGTTGCAGCACAGAGAAGGTCAATGAAATCGCCAACAGATGCCGAATATGGTCCGACACTATGCCTGTCGGCAGAGAGTACGATGATGGAGATGGCGCTGGCAAGTATGAGCCGAGAAGATGCCCGATGGCGATTTTCGGCAATGTTCGGAGCTACATCTCACTCCAGTTCAAAGCAGAGTAATCATGGCAGAGACGAAGACGCAGAAGGCTGTCTGTCTCCTTAGAGCCGGAGATCTGAAAGGTGCACTGAAGATATTCCGCACCTTTCGGGTCGGTTTCAGTTCAGACGAGAAGCGAACCATCGGGATTGCTTGTGAGTGCTTGTGTGGCAATGATGGCTTCTACTCATCCCTCGGCGTTGACTGCTGTAAGATTGTGGATGAAGCCGTAGCCATAGTGCGCTCGAAGTATCTTTGAGGAAGTATAAGTTAGCAAAAGTTAAACTTGCAATTGCTCAGAAATTTTAAGCGTAATGCACTTAAAATAAATGAGTTATGATTTTCGCATATCATATATAATGGCTAACTTTACATCGTAAAAATAAAACATAACCCCTTAAAGATTAAGAAGATGATGACATTCATTGTAGCAGATAGAACAGCCCAAAGCAAAGGTACATTCAAAGGTTGTTACATCTATTCATTCAAGAAAGATGGTAGCCGTTATAAGACAGCCACCTGGCACGAAGCCTATGGCTCCAAAAATGCAGAAGAAGTTCTCGCTCGCCTTCAAAAGCTGAATCCCGGTAAAAAGTTTGAGCTTGCTTAAAGTTCGATAACCCTCAAAGTCAAAGAAGATGAAGCCCATCACAGAAGAAGAAATACTCAAAAGCAATCGCTTTGTTAAGTGGCGCAAGCAGAAAGCGGCTAATCCCAATGCTGCCGAGAAGTATGTTACCAAAGCTGTCCGCTACATTCCAACCAGGGAGGAAGCAATGAAGATGAACCTCCGCACTCTCGGACTGTTTGTCGCAGTTGAATCACTCTCAATGCGCACGGCTAAAGATGCAGTCAGGAACGCAGAATATTGGATGGCTCGTGGAAGAAAGGAGATAATCGACGCCTTCTTCCCGGCTCCGAGAAAGTTTGACTTAAATGACCTGTTCTGATATGAGAAAAGTTGAATTGAACTTACCGACAGGAGTATCGGGAGACTGGGAACTAAAGAAGTTTACCATCACACCCGAAGGAGAGAAAATGCACAACCTCGGCGAGATGATCAACGGCAGAAACAGGTTCATAGAAGCAGGCGAGTATTATGGATTGTATTGCGATGGAAAGATTATAATGAGCAACACGCCCGCCGAAGTGAACGACCATTACAAGTTCATCCAAAAAGCACAAGGAAAAGTTCTGATTGGTGGTTTAGGTCTTGGAATGGTGTTGAAATGCCTGCTTGATAAGAATGATGTTACGAAGGTAGTTGTCGTTGAGCAATCGCCGGACGTGATAAAGTTGGTAGCCTCATCCTACACGAATGACCCTCGTGTTGAAATAGTCAACGAAAGCATCTTTGAATACAATCCGAATGAGTATTTTGATTGTGCATGGTTTGATATTTGGGATGACATAAGTGGTGACGAATATCCGGAAATGAAAAAGTTGCACCGACGTTTCGGAAGGTACGTCGGGTGGTCAGATTCATGGTGCAGAAATCAATCAAGAAGAATGTATTATGGTAGTTAAGCAATCTGAAATATCAGCCATTAAGATGAGCGTTAACCCGCCGCAGTGTGTGGTAGATGCAGACTTCTGTGTAATCGCTCATGGAGAAGTAATGAAATATGTCGGGATAGGCTGGGTGCCGTTGAGAACCGCGACGCAAAGAGATTACGACACCATCCCTCATATCATAGAGCCTCACTGCTCGCATTGTTGCCACTATGAGGTATTGCCTAATGAGACGATGTATTGCAGTAAGCTCCAAAGACGTATAACGGCTCGTAAAAAGCCATGTAAAAGTTATAGAGAAAGATGAAGAAACTCATAGCCAAAAGAGGCGATCACGCCGGAGGATGGTACCTCACAGATGAAAGCAACCGTCGTTGTGTCAATCTCCATCACTCGGACTGGTGCCTATTCGACGAAGAAGGAAACCTCGCCATTGACAAAGATGGTCGTCCTTATTGCTGGACCACCAAATCGGTTGCTCAATGGAACGCCGAGAACAACACCGATTGGGTAGCCGGATATGCAAAGCCAATCGAATGTCCGATTAAGTTTTCAGGTCTCGCAGTGTAAACTGCTTATATGCAAATAAAGTTTATGGAAAGAAAAGTCACAAATCCGTTCATAGTCTATTGGAACCACAAGCGCCTGAAGTTGTCGGACGGCTCCCATCAAAAGGAGTTCTACGACCATGACGAAGCCATCGCCTTCCTGGAAGCCGAGATGAACAAAGTAGAGTATGAGAAATCCACGCCGGAGACGAAAGCCGAGTATCGCAAGAAGTATGGCACGGAGCCTACTCAGGGACAGCTCCAATGCACCCGGGCAGAGAGGGGCGTTATCCTCCTGTATGGTGTCAGTGACTTCTACATCATACCCTGCAACCGACACAAAGAGATAGGCTTAGAGAGTAAAAGTTAAACTATGTTTAATGCCGATTTTTAAGTCTTTTGAAAGAAAAATAAAAGACGTAAGATTTTCGCAATCAATAACTTATGGTTATCTTTACAGTGTAATTAAAATAACAACCTATAAAAGTCAAAGAAGATGGAAAAGAAAGAAATGAAACTCTCAGCCCTCATTGAAATAATGCGTGGCATCGCCGCAGAAGGCAATCGGTTCGTAGTTGGTGACTCATTCCACGATGTAGTAAGAATCTCCCGTGAAGCTGAGGAAATCGAAGACGCAGACATCGAAGATGAGTACAAGGAAGGTGAATGGTTCTGGTGCCTCCGCAAGAACGGCACTGCTCTCGGTTCCTTCAAAAGCTCAGTTGACGAGTTCGCCGCTGAATACCCGAAGGAAGCTGTCGCCGCCTACAAGATACAGTACAAGAACCGCCGCTTCTCCATCGCTCGCGTGAAGGAGTTCGGCAATGAGTTCTTCGACTAAGACGCACCGGGGAGGGGGCAAGCCCCTCCCATCATATCAATGCAAATAAAGTTCAAGAAGATGGAAAACGAAACAAGAAAATTCAGCACACTCCAGGAGTTGCTTGATGCACTCTACCACGATACGGTCTCGGCAGAAATAATTTCGGAGAAGCGAGCCTGCTTCAAAGAAGGAGCCTCGTATGAGTGCTGTAACTTTGAGATTCCCGAATCCTCGGAGCAGCATTTCTGGAAGGAGATAGCAAAGGTAATATGGAGCAAGCCGACCGAAGCCAACATCAACGACCTCAAATCATCCAAAGGCTGGTGGCTCCGTCGCCTCACATGGAACGGCGAGCGCTTCGAGTATGTCGCAGGTCAGGACTACCCCTATGAGATAAGACAGATTCGCAAATTCGTAAATGCACAGGGCAGATTATGATACAGAAAAGATACCAAGACCAGTACGACTACATCCTAAGTCGTATCAGTTCAGAAGATGAAGTCCTCACTACTCCCGAAGAAAAGCTCCGTCATTTCGTCAATAAGTTCCACCGTGAATATGACAACGAGGAACGCCGGAAAATGTGGCCCAATCGTCAGGAACGCATAGCCCAGTACCTTCAAGGACTGCCAAGTTGTTGTTCCGTAGCCTACGGCACATGGCACATCGGCAACATCGGGGAAGAATGGGGCATCGTAAAGACTGAGAAGCAGAAAGACCGTTTCGTTAAGAACTGGTGGAATATGTTAGCCTTCCGCATCATTCAGCTCTGTGAGCATTATGGAATCGAGTTCCCTGCCAAAGCATACAGTAAGTGATATGGAGAAGGTAGTCGAAAAAATCCCCGGTTGGGCTCTGTGTTACATCGTGAATGGCGATCGAGACAGCATCACAGATGAAGAAATTCAGATGGTAGATGACTTTTACGAAAGCTATCGCAAAGGAGGTATGGAGATACAAGGTATCTACCCGGTCCACGATGATGACGAGAACTTTGAAGCATACTTTTCCCATTGCCCTGCCTTTGGTCTCCCTTGCGATGTAGTTGACTGCGACGTAGTGTATATCATCTCTAATGACACAAAAGCATGAGAATAGAAGCAAGACCCTGGGGCAAGCGTATCTGGATTAAGAACGCAGTAGATGAAAGTTCCTATGAAATCCGCAATGTCCGACCTCTCAACGAATGGCACGCCCGGCTCCATCCCTGTATTGATGAGCTTGAAGCCAGAGAGAAAAAGTTGGAACGTCGGCTACTCATCCTCTTGCATCAGTTGGAGAGATGTATCGAAAATGCCTATGCCGAACCATGTGGTTTTTTTGTCGAAAGATGGGAGAAGCATAACCGCCTGTCGTTTAATGAATGGTTCCACGACCAAATCCGGGGACTGATTGAACAGATAGACGGCATTTCGGAAGAATATTGTATTCACGCAACAGAAGATGGCTATGGATGGAGTTACTGAATATGACGGAAGGTCGGCTACCTTGAATGAGCCACACCTCGGATATGTCAACATTGTCCTCGTTAAGTATTGGCCAACCATGTATAAGTGGGAAGTCGAAATCTGCGGGTCAGGAGCGAGAATATTCGTATATGATGATGAATTTACGCTTGATTAAGCAGAAATCAACATCTTGACCCAATTTTAACATTCAAGATTGTGCATAAATGATAATAAATGATTACCTTTGTGGTATTAAAAGCAAATAAAGAATATAACCATTAAAGTAGAAAGAAGATGAAAATCGACTTTACCTCGGAGCAGTTAGTTGCGTTCTACCGCAGCACCTCCGCAGACGGCAGAAAAGCTGTTAAAGAAGCCCTCGGCGAACAGTTCTCGGAAATCCTACCCGCTTCCGAGAGAGTGAAAACCTTCGAAGATGCAGTCAAGGAACTTGGCGAAGACCATCCTCTCGTAGAAGCCGCAAATTCGGCAGCATGGCGCTTTCCCGAAGCAGCCAACAAAGACCTCGTTGCTTACATGAAGATCCGTGTCGTAGTAGCCGCCCTCAATGACGGTTGGGAGCCACAGTTTGTTCCCGGAGAGCTTCGCTGGTATCCCTGGTACGAACTCATCTCTAAGGATGAATACGATGCCATGTCCGATAATGAGAAGCAGGAGCGCCGTTGTGTTGGTCGCTCGAGTCACAATGCGTATGCGTATGGCGGTCTCGTTTACTCGGGTGCGAGTTACGCCTCGTCGCACTCGTCCGCGGCCCTCGGCTCTCGGCTCGCCTTCAAAAGCGAAGAACTTGCAGAATATGCCGGAAAACAGTTCGCAGAACTGTTTGCGGATTTCTGCTTCATCCCCAAGTCTGATGAGAAAGAGTAATCGAGCATGAAGAAAATCTCTCAAAAAGAGTTCTTTCGTCGCCTGATAAACGGGAAGTCAGCCAAGCTTGGCGCTCCCGTTTATCCCGGCACGATAGAAGTTACCGACAAACTTTCCGAAGACATTTTCAGCAAAGCTGATGAGAAGGTCTTCCGGTCGGTCACTCATACCCAAAGCAATGCTTTGATGTTTGAGAATAAGTCTTGGTTCTTTTACGCAAAGCCGAAGAACTGCGACAGCAGAAATGCTTACCTCCACATCATAAATGGAGTTGAAGTTCTCTTGCTTGTGGACCACCGCCCGGCATATACCAATCAGTTCGGCACTCCCATATCGGAGAAGACGACGATTTTGGCATACGAAATCCATTCCTAAGATGTATTCGATTTTTCAGCAGCATACCGAACCTGTTCCAATGTCAGAGGAGATGTTTGAGAATTTCAAGAAACATCTCCCTCCGACAGAAAGGAAGAAGTTTGAGAAACGGCATCAGCAGTTGAAAAAGTTGGAGGCTCAGAGAGAACAGCAGAAGGAGCAGAAGCTCTCCGAGGTTCTTGACTCTGAAACATTGATGCGGTTCGCATACGTTCCGTTTGTTGTCGCTCAACTCGCCTGGGACTATGCCGACACCATAGTTGATGTCGCCTCAATGCTCAAACTTCATCCCACGAAGAAGCTATGCCGGGCTGTTCGGGAACTGAAACGTCAGTATGACAGGGTGAGAGATGAGTTTACGAATTATGCTCATAGAGACTCTGAAATAGAGAATATGTATGTGTTTGAGGATGGAGTGTCGGACTTGTTCTCCCTCTATCTGAAAAACATCGAGTTTGACCTAAAGTCGGAGTACCCTGACCTCGGAGAAGATTACAGAAACTATCTGTTGGCTATCTACCAGTGCCACATTGTCCTCCAGTGCATCTACCGCTATGCTGAAATGCAGAAGGTCAAGATTGAAAAGATTGTAGGACACCAGATAGGAGATGTGCTTCCGAAAGAGCTTCGCCGGCTCGACATCCTCGTAATGGCATTTGTCGGCGACAAGCCCATCAGCGCAAAGTTCGATGCACAGCAAAAGACATACGCCCAATGCCTCGCCAATAGGATGACCCTCATAGAACTCAACGACAAAGATAAACCCGAAGATGCAGAACAGTAGCAGCAATCAGTACGACCTAAAGAACTTGGCGAAAATGCGAGGTCTGCCAATCATTCCTATCGCAGTAAGTCTTGACGGTTATGACCTAAACGCCCACAGTAGCACGCGAAAATAGGCTCGGCTACACACTGCACCCTCACTCCCATAAATGCAAATAAAGAAAACCTAAAGAAGAAAATGAATAAAGAAGCAACCATCATCTACCCTGACGGTAGAGAAGAAAAAGTCAGTCCCGCCAACGGCAATGACTTCTCACTGGAAGAAGTTCAGAAGATTGTCGGCGGTTACATCGAAGTTGTCGGATTGTCTGACGGCAACATCCTCGTCTTGAATGAGGAAGGCAAGCTGTATGGTTTAGCCGAGAACCCCAAAGCCACCGCAATCGCCCATGAGCATAATGCTCTGTTTCCCCATGATTATATGGTCGGCAATGTCCTTATGTGTTCATCCGATATGCTTAAGTAATCATGGCTAATAAGAAACTCCCCATCCTCGTGCTAAAATGCAAGGATTGTGGCAAGCCGTTCATGGCTCACGCTCTTGCCTATCCAATGACCGAAGACATTGCCAACCTTGTTGCCGAGGCTGTTCAGAACGGCGACGAGCCAGTAATATGCACGGAGACCACCTTCGGTTGCACTTGTGATAAATCATATCTCAGTACCGACGATGAGTAAGAAAAGAACATTTGAAGAAAGAGGCTGGAATGACAGCCTCGACCTCCCTTGCTACCTTCGCCGTGGACTCAGTGGAATGTATGTGTTCCACAAGTTCCCCGGCGAAGAAAAAGCCACACCGACCTGTCTGGAGGATTGCTCCGACGGCACTATTCGGGGATGGCTCATGAAGGAAGGCGACGTAGAGATGGCAAAGAGATGTCTTGAACATCTGACTGAGTGCTTCGACCATGTGCTTGAAATGCTCCACGAAGATGAAGTTAAGATGGTCAACAATGTCATAGACGAGCGTGGCGACAAGCCTATACTGGAGAAAGAACCAGTGCTGTTTGAGGTTGTCGATGCCGTCATGTGGTACTGCCACACCATCACCCTCACCGCCGATATTTTCGGTGTATGCTCCCCGGGCACGGAGGCTCAAATCGCCTACAATGAAAGATTAGAACGTAGAAAATCGCATAAGTAATGAGTAGAGAAGTCTATACCCTCAATCCCTACAAGCAAGTGCTTTTGAGAGAAGACGAATATCTCGCACTTGCCGAAAAAGCCAATGCCAACGAAGAACAGATCAAGCAGTTGGCAAAGGAACTGTACGAACAGAAAGGCACTGCGGTGCTCAGTGTATATCTCAATCTCCAGGAAGGTGGTTGTGGCCGAGAGTATGAGAAAATCAGCATTAGTAATCCGATGCTGTCGCAGACTACCGAACTTGGCTCAATCCCAAAGGAAAGTATTGAACAGATAAACTGTGCCGTCCGTGAAATGCTCGTTGATTTCTACAATGAGTATCAGCGTCCGGTCGATGAAGTCCGCAAAGAGTATCAGAAGAAGACACGCTGGGCGAAGTTCCAGTTGAATATGTTCGGTGTCGTCATTTTCTTTGGTACACTCTGTGGACTGCTTATGTCAATCGTATTTCGACTGCTAAAGTAAAATCCTTGCGCTATGCAAGGACGAGTTTAATAATCCCCCTTAATATCGTAAATATGAAGAAATTCATTGGAACCAAACAGGTGTCGGCAGAGCCGATGACCTACAGAGAGGCCCATGCTAAAGGTCTCATCCGTGAAAACGCCTATGTTTCGGAGTATGACGACAACCCCGGCTACCTCGTAGAGTATGCCGACGGCTATCAGTCGTGGTCTCCGGCGAATGTGTTCGAGGAAGCCTACAAGGTTGCGGAAACGCCCCTCGACCGTGTGAACATCGAAGTCGCCGACCTCATGGAACGTGCCAACAAGCTCGGCAACTTCATCTACAATCAGAACGACGGCAAGGACTTCCAAGCTCTCGAACTCGGCACCCGCGCTTTCCTCATCGCCCAGCATAACATGATGGGTGCTTACCTCACCCTCCTGTGTCTCCGTCAGACCTGTATGGAAGGTGGAGAGGTGTGCCGTCCCTATGGTCTGACCTTCGAGCAGATTCTCCCTCTGATCAAGGAAGGCTTCGCTGTCCGCCGCAACGGATGGAACGGCAAAGGTCTCATGGTGTTCAAGCAGGTTCCGGCTCATATCGGCTCCGACATCATCCCAAAGATGCAGTCCCTCCCCGACGAGGCAAAGCGTCTGATTCTCGACAGCGGCGACCACATCGACTATGTGTCGCAGTGCCTCATATTCAACCCGGAGACAGGCGAAGCCAATTCCTGGGTGCCCTCCATCAGCGATGTATTCGCTCATGACTGGGAACTCGTAAAAGAAGCCCCTAACAACAAGAAGTAAGTATATGTATAAGACACTTCCACAACTGGCAGACGAAATCAAGTCCGCCATCGATAGCTTCAACGAAGACATGGCAAAAGCCATTGAAGGCAACAAGTCCGCAGCACAGCGCTCTCGCAAGCAGTCTCTCAATCTGGAGAAACTGTTCAAGGAGTGGCGCAAAGTATCGGTCAATTTGTAAACATCATCCCAAATCGCAGGTGGAGGTATGGAGCTTCCGTATCTCCATCTGCTAAATCCTAAAGTCTGAATGGATAAGAAAGACCCGAAATATGAAAGTCTGAAAAGCAAGCTCTTGAAATTGTCGAGGCTTGCCGACAGTGGCGATACCCACGAAGCCCGAAACGCCCGGTATGCCATTGAACGCCTATGCAGTCAGTATGGCATCTCCATCGAAGAAATCACTGCCGAAGTTCAGGAGAGCAAGTGGTATGATTTTGAAGTAGGTCGCTCAAAGACCATGCTTTCTCTGTTCGCTCATTGCTATTTTTCTGTTACTGGCAAGACCCGTTTGGATTACCGCAAAATTCCCGGACGCTCAAATGTTAGTGTCAATCTGACCGCTTTTGAGTATGCGGAACTGAAAAGTATGTTTGTCTGGCACAAGTCCAACTACAATGCCGAGCATAAAAAGATGGAGGACACGCTGTTTCAGGCTTACATCAACAAGCACGGATTGTTCGGCACTCATTCAGACGATGACGGGGAAGATAAGGAAGAAACCAAACTGACCCCGGAATTGATTGAACGCATCAGGCGTATCATCCACATGAAGCAATCCCTCTCCGATACCCATTACCATAAAATGATAGAACAATGAGCGCACCCAATGTTGTTATGTTCGGCAATCTTGCCAAGCAGATTACCGAGACCTATGAGAAGAAGAATACCGATTACGGCAACTCATTCTCTGATAGCGTAGAACGCTATGGATATATAGCCGGAATCGTCAGAATGTCTGATAAGTTCCATCGTATCGAGAACCTCCTTCTCGGAGATAAGGAAGCACTCGTCAATGATGAGAGCGCCTGTGATTCGCTTCTTGATTTAGCAGCATATAGTCTGATGATGGCTATGGAAGTAAAGAACCGCAAAAAGTAAGCCGATGGAAGTAACAGTCAGAAAGTACACAGACGAAGCACTGATGCGTAGAGCCTGTGAGATGACCTTCAACGGCAAGTCGCATCAGTCGCTTCTCTCCATCTACAAGTCTGAACACTCGCCGGCTCGGACGCAGTTGTTCTGGATTGAATTTGTAGATGTGCCTCTCTTTGTCGCCACTCACTTCATCCGGCACCATGTCGGTGTCGTTCCATTCGAGTTGAGCCGCAGGGATGACCGCAGCAATGATGTTACGTTTGACGTAGCGATCAAGTCTGTCAATGACCAGTTGACCGACCTGCTCGACCACATCCTCAAAGGAGAGAAGGACATCGCCCAATGCCTCATCACTGTCATTCAGAATGAGCTTGAATCGTGGACCGAGAAGTACGACCGCATGGTACCTGTCAAGCTCGGTCTGTGCATCAACGCCCAATCGCTTATAGATATGTCGAAGCTGAGGCTCTGCAACATGGCTCACGTTCTGACCATCAAAGCCATGAGAGAAGTCAAGGCAGAGGTCGCAAAGGTTGATGAATCCCTCGCAAAGATGATGGTCAGGAAGTGTGTCTATCGCGGTGGAATATGTGGGGAGCCTCATCCCTGCAAGTTCAATCGCACCCCGGCTTTCCGAAAGGAGTTTTCTGAGTATATGTCTGCCTTCACTGATGAGCAAAGACCGTACAATTATGAACATCCCGATTAAGAACCTGCCGGAGAACACAGAAGAACTGATGCAGTACATCCTCGAAAGAGTATGTGCCCTCACTGGCAATGTTGTCTCCGCAATAAAGTCCAAATGTCGTATGTGGTCGTTGATGTACGCTCGCTACATATTCTTTGATGTAGCGACGAAATTCAATGTTAAGCCCTCCGTAGCTGTAAACTACATAGGACGTAATCGGACACTCATGTACCCATACAAACGAGCCGTAAGCGACCTTAATGACGTAAATGTTCAGTTTAGGGTCGATTGCAATGTGGTGTATGAAAGCACCTTTGACCATTTCGATTGTGATTATGGAAGAACTTGAAAAGAACCCGCGAAGAATGACGGTTGAGGATGTCGAGATACTTGCCCTCCGGTGGATGAAGGATAAGTCGTATCTCAACAACCGCAATGTCGCCTGTTTCATTGAAGGTTTTGAGGTTGCCCGCAGGTACCTCATCTCCCATTTCTCCGAAATGCTCCAGGAGGAAGGTCTTCACTATATGCGTGAATATGCCAGTAAGAGAGTGTCAGATCTATGCAAAGCAGGTGTCCCTCTGACCGCGGACCACAATCGGGAAATGTCAGCCGCCAAATATGTCGGGGAGCTACTGCTTGAAGCATCACACCAAATCAATGAAAACAAGGTGCTGTAATTGCTATGAAGTATCTCCATCCATATCTCTATGAGATAGTCCACGACCTTGTTCAGCAAAGAGTCGCTGACAAGAAATTCCCGTATGTAGCGATAGCCAATGACGTTAAAGCCAAAGTTATGTCCGATGTCTCAAAAGCACTCGATGAGATGGTTCAGGATGGATTGTTGGCTCGTTCAAACAACATCAACGGCATAGGATTATACCGAACCCTTAAAGAAAAAGAAGATGAAAACGATAATGTTCAATGATGAACCCTATGGACTGACCGATGCAGTCCTGTGCGGTTTAAAGACACATACCAGAAGGATTGTTCCCGACTCTCATCTAACGGCATACGAAAAGTATAGAGCCGAGAATAAAGATGCGGCGATGTCGCTGTCAGACTTCCTCATTCGTCGGGGATTTGCCCGATATGTCGTAGGTGAGGTTGTAGCCATAGCCCAAAGCTATAAGAGCATAGGTTTGTCGCCATCCTTCGTGTCCGCAAAGAAGGATCACGAAAAGAAATATCATACCAACACGCCAATCGGACAGCAAGCCGGGTGGAGTAACAAGATGTATGTAGCCGCTGACTTCATGCCCCATCATATTAAGATTACTGGTGTCAGAGTTGAGAAGCTGCAATCCATCTCGGACGAAGATATAGCCGCTGAAGGAGTGAGAGCCATCACGCCCGGCTGGGAGTACACTACCTGTCCGAGCAAGGATAGTGCAAAGCTGCCCGCCCGGAACCCTCGCGAAGCATATCACCGCCTAATTGATGGCGTGTCAAAGAAGCAAGTCTTTAGTAAGAATCCCTATGTATATGTGTTCGAGTTTGTTCGTGTTGACTGACGTTTCCGGTGTGTTGTCTATATGATTATCCGTCATTTAACCGCCAAAAGTTAAACTTTGTTTATTGCTTTAATATGCTGTAAATTAAATAATTATATGCTTTCGCATACCAAAATCAATGATTAACTTTACAGTAGAAAATTAAAAATCAAAGAAGATGGATACAAGATATGTAAGCCCCGAAAAATTCTCGAAGGTCAGCAAAGGAAAGAAGGTTGTTGACTACCCGAATCCGTGGATTAAGGACGTGAACGGTGTCCGGCACCACATCATCAATCCCGATATGGAGTATAAGATTTCTGTACTTGAAAAGAAGTCCTATCCCTGGTATCTCGGAATGACCTATGAGGACTACGCAAAAACGACAAAGGAAATGTTCGGCGATGAAGATGCAAGAGTGTTTGTCCTCGAATGTGATTGGTTCCCGACGGAACTCGTAGCCGGGGTTGCCAACGGTCGATATAGCAACACATCCTCACTCTCACGCAAAACTGGGTGGCTCCGCACCTTTGGTGTCATGGAGTTGTTCAGGGCAGAGAAGGTAGAAGAAGCAATCTCCATCCTCAACAAGCACGGATTTAAGTTTGACAAGGCTCAACTCAAAACGGCTGTATAAGATAATGGAAAAACGTAACAAAGATTATGCCTACTGTGTAGGCCCTAACTACTTCGGAGGTCCAGACCTCTGTAAGAATTGCAAAAGGCACATCCCATTCTGTGAGCCTGTGCAAGAAACTCTAACGTGGACGATGCCCCAGTATGATGAAAAGACTGGTACCTGCCCGCTCCACGAACCTAAAGCAAATAAAGATAACAACTAAAAAGAAAAGAAGATGCCAAACCACATCACAAACCGCCTCATCATTGAGGGAGCCACAGAAGAAGTGGCAAAAGTGTTCGATTTCCTAAAGGCTGACAAACCCAACGAAGCCGGAGTTGTAATCCTCGTTGACTTCAACAAGTTAGTGCCAATGCCTGAATCTCTTGAAGTAGAAAGCTCATCTGAAGGAGACGACGGCAAGAAGTATCTCATCGGAATGTCCGGCAACTCTCTCGAAGTTCACAGATATAAGGAGTCGGATCACTACAAGAAGATGACCGAAATGCAGGAGCAGAACCCCGATAGGTTTGAACGCTGTCTTGAACTCGGACGGCAGTATCTCCGCAACACTGCTGCCTTCGGATGCACAACCTGGTATGAATGGCGCTATCGCAACTGGGGAACGAAATGGAATGCCTACGACATAGAGAAGCTGTCCGATAACTCCATCATGTTCAATACTGCTTGGAGTGGTGTCCCCGGTCTTATCTGCAAGCTCGGCGCAATGTTCCCTGCCGTAACTATCAAGTACGACTATGCTGACGAAGATACAAGCTACAATACCGGAAGCTACATCATCCACGGCGAAGATGTTGAAGATAACTCTCCCGAAGATGCCTCGCCGGAGGCATGGAACCTCGTCTTTGACCTCGGTGTTTGTGATAAAGATGACTTCATAGAGCAGCCCGACGGCACATATAAGTGGAAGGAAGATGACGACGAAGACTGATTGCCGTCTTCATTCCCTCACACACAAACCGTAAAATTATGGCAAAGTTTTTCGATAAAGAAAAGCCTGGTAACTACTGTGGCTTTGAATATGATAGATTCCTGACCTCTGAGGTCGGATTCGGACCAAGAGGCGACTACTATCATCTCGCCCTCGTCAAAGATGGTCATATCATCGCCTTTGGGGATGAGCAAGGCAACTACGCCGGAGGCATCTACGCTTCTACCGAGTTCAGCACTGATAGTTTTCTCAAAGAGAAGGAGTATATTCGCAATGAGTACCCCGAACTGTATGAGAAGATAAAAGACATCCCTTTGGCGAAGGTCTATAAGCCTGCCGACAAAGCTATATATAAGCCAAAAGGTAAAGCCGGAGAGTATGCCCAGTTTGCCTGTAACTTCTATACTGGCTGCTCGAATGACTGCCAGTATTGTTACTGCAAGCGTGGCGTTATGAGCAAGGTATGGTCCACAACTCCACGGCTCAAAAAGTGCTTCAAAGATGAAGATGATGCAATCGCCACCTTCAAAAAGGAGCTTGATTACTATGACCGTAACGGTAGTTCCATCTCCACGAAAGGTATCTTTTTTAGTTTCACTACCGACCCGCTTCTCGATGAAACTGGAGGTCTTACAGTAGAAGCCGCTGTGTATGCCCTTCGTAAGCGAGTTCCAGTTCAAATCCTCACCAAACGTGCTGATGGCGCTCTCCGATTTGCCGAATGTATGTCTCGGATGTTGGGACGCATTGACCGTTCTACTCACATCGCTATCGGCTTCACGCTGACAGGTTCTGATGAACAGGAGAAGAACGCAAGCCCAACGGAAGCCAGGATAGATGCAATGCGTCAAATCCATTCTCTCGGCATAAGAACATTTGCCAGTATAGAGCCGCTTCTTGATTTACAAGTTGCAGATGATATCATCAACTGCACTCTCGGTTTCTGCGACCTCTATAAGATAGGGCTGTTGAGCGGAGGAAAGCAACCTATTGACATTATGCAACTGTCTGAATTTGTTCCATACATCACTCAAAAGGTTGGTGCATCTGGCGCAAAGATTTATTGGAAGAACAGCGTTAAGGACTTGCTAGGAGGTGCTGAATACCATCATCCCGCATCGGTTGACGCTGATTACGATATTTTCTTCTATGACCCCTATGGAATGAGTCAGGTTCCCTTCAATCGCTTCAAGTTATGAGCCACCTCGGAATACCCACCATCAACTACATCATGCAAAAGAGTGGTCGTAAGCCGACCGCTTGTAGTTGTGAGAAATGCAAGTCGCAGTGTCACACTCCCTGCCTCGGCACCCCGGAGGATATAGAGCGACTGATTGATGCCGGATATAAGAATAGGCTCGCTCCGACAGAATGGCTCGTAGGTATGCTTTTCGGTGTCATAGACCGCCCGGTCCTCATGGTTCAGGCAAAGATTGAGAACGGATGGTGTACCTTTTACCATGACGGGAAGTGTGAGCTTCACGAACAAGGCTTGAAGCCTACCGAAGGAAAGCTCTCTCATCACTCTATCAGGATTGATAATTTCGACCCGAAGAAAAGCCTCTCTTGGCTCGTCGCTAAAGAATGGCTCCCATTACAGAACGAACTACGAAAATTAGAAAGTCAGATTTAATTATGGAATATACAGATTTTGTTCCTTTCGGCATAGCAGAAGCATTGAAGTCCGCAGGGTTCAATGTCCCATGTGCGTTTTATTTCGCTAAAGCAGATTCCGATGAAGATATGATGTTGATTGTATCTGACGGGGAAACGCTCGACCATAACAATGTTGCAAATGACAATCCGTTCCTGGACCCTGTCTGCTCTGCACCCTCATACCACACCACTCTTGAATGGCTTCGCCGTGAGCATTCAATCCATTGTTTCGCCGTTGTTGACGATGATGTGGAAGACACTGATCAAGTTTGGCAAGGAGCAAAGCAGTGGATAGATGGAGGTCTGTGCATTCCTGTTGAAGGTCATTATGATACTTGCTCCGGCGCACTCGACGCAGCCATAATGAGTGCCATCAAACAAGTGTCGTAATTTGTCTATGGCAGTCAGCCCTTACCAATCATCCAAATAATCGGAAATAAGAAAATCTCAAAGATGAAAAATATACCCGAAAAAATATGGCTCAACCTCGTAGAAGAAGTCCCCGAAGACGCAGATTTTCGCGACTTGTCAGAGGTAACGTGGAGTGAAAATAAGGTATTCGACAATGATGTAGAATATGTCCGCAACGCCGGATGGATAAGCGTCAATGATAGACTGCCTGATGATGACCGTCTTGTATTCGTGCATTGTGCCGGGATACAGCCGGAGATTTGTCATTGCACTGCATACTATAAGTTCGGCGAATGGCAGTTCCCAGATGATTGGTATTATGACAGCAAGGTTACGCACTGGATGGAGATACCAGTTATTTCACAGTTTAACGATAAAGATAATGAACATGAAGAAGGAACAGATTGAAAAAAGATACAGCAAGCTCATGGAGGATATAGAATCCATGAGAATCTATGACGGCAGAGGCACCGTTGATAGATATGAGTGCAAAAAGTGTGGTGCCACCATCCATACTATCTATGCCGAAAAAGGTGTAACGCCTTTCACGATAGGTTGCCGAATGTGCGGGAGCTATATGCAGCATACCCGGACATTCGACAGAGCGACTGTCCCGCCAAGTGTCAAAGTTTTGAACTGGTATCGCCCCACACTGGAAGCAACCTTAAAGATGTCCGAAGGAGAGATAGAGCATATCCTCAACGGAGGTCTGATACTCGAAGTCCCAAAGTAAGTAACTATGAGCATATCGAAGAAAGTCCGTCAGCTTGTGTACGATAAATGTGGAGGACACTGCGCCTACTGCGGAAAGGAGATTGCATACAAAGATATGCAAGTCGATCACATCACCCCATTGCTAAGAAATTTCCCGGACTGGCAGATTGAGATTGGTGGATGGACTCGCGGCACTGATGATATAGACAACCTGCTCCCTTCATGTCGTTCATGCAATTTCCGAAAAGGAACGTGCGACCTTGAAGATTTTCGCAAGCAAGTCAAAGCACAGTGCGAAACCCTTTGCAAGACCTTTCAGGGGAGGATGTCTCTCTCTTACGGATTGATTGTCAAAGTTGACAAGCCGATAGTGTTCTATTTCGAGAAGATGAACAAACAAAAAGAAGAAATATGAATGAAAGAATCCAAAATGCCGTAACTCGGTTAAAAGCATCCATCTGTGAGCTTGAAATGCTCGGCAACTCATACTGGAACGCCAGTCTTGGCACCAGTACAATCAATGCCCTCTCCGAACAGATAGTAAACGATGCTAAGACGTTGCAGTCTCATATTAAAGCATACGGGAAGCGATGAATAATACAGAAGATTACACAAAGAATAGAGCCGAGTGTTGGAAAGAGTATTGTAAGAAGTGCCATCACTCCGAGCAAGACCTCATCGTAAAAGGAGCGTTTTACGAAGCCTTCGACAGTGCTTATCAACTCGGCATGGCTCATCCCAACAGGACTGATTCGGATGCAATGTTGAAATGCCCGAAAGAAAAAGTTCAGGATATGTATGCCTACAATGAGGAGATTCTGAAAACCGACCCGAACAATCAAGGTGCCGTACTGTTGAAGGCTCGCCTTACAGAGCTTTTCGGAGTAAGGTGCTTCTCCACTGATAATGTAGAGCAAACCGCTTCACCATCATTCATCGCCGGAGATGTAGTGAGAATAACTGGAGCCTCTACGGAAGCAGAGCAAATTCTGATTGGTGCCGTCGGTCAGATCATAGATGTAGATGCCAGTAATGGTAAATGCTATGTCCTATTTCTGTACTCCAAAGGTCAGGCATGGATTCGCAATAGCCATTTGGAGCTTGCGTATATCCCCAATGAATTTCGCCCTCATATTGTCCCCGGATGTCATAATGGCAAACGAGGTCCGCGCCTAATTCCCTCGAATTCGGGGGAATTAAAACTGCAACGCACTGAAAATGAACTGAGATTGAAAATAGCAGCAATGGCAATGCAAGGATTACTTGCCTCGCCAGTAGATGTAAATATGCAAAGCAAATCGGTTGAATACATCACCGAAGCATCATTTAAGTACGCTGATGCTCTCATCTCTAAATCTAAGAAAGGAGGTAAAATATGATTATCCGCAGAAATGAAGTCCACAAACTCGATTTGGCAAATAAGGTTGTTGGTCTAACGAGTGGATGTTTCGACCTGCTCCACTTCTACCATCTACGTTATCTGGAGAAGTGCCGTGCGCAATGTGATTTTCTGATTGTCGGAGTTGACTCTGATATGCTTATCGGAAAGAACAAGAATAAGACCCCGATGATTCCAGAACATCATCGAATGGCAATGGTCGATGCTCTTAAATGTGTCGATGCCGTATTTCAGATGGATGACATCAGAAATATAGAGGATTTCTATCCTATCGCAAACAGGGTGTTCAAGAACTCTCCAGTAATATATGGTCACAAAGTTGAGATACCATCGGGAGAGGCTGAACTGGTCATCATCCCCGATATCGAGGAAGTCTATTCCACCACAGCGTTGATCAACAAGATTCGCAGTTGTGCAAATACGAAAGAGGAATGAAACTGCATCGCTTTCTAAAGAGTTACTGCCTTGTGCTTGCATTGATGTGTGCGGTGTTGACCGTCATCGACGCATTGCATCGCAATTACTTGATGGCGATAGCAATGCTGGTTTGCACATTCGCCAATCATCTCTGTTACGATTACCACAAGAACAAAATAGATCAGTATGAAAATGAAAAAGAAGATAGCGAAAATCCTTCGCAGACTGGCAGATAAGATTTCGCCCGAAGGAAAGTATCTGCCTCCTCTGAATTGCAGAGTAGGAGAGCTGAAACTATTAAGCGTAGGGTATCAATATCCCAAAGACACAAAGATGTTGGACTTCGATATGATTCGTTACCGTCTGACGCAGCTCATTGCAAAAGACCTTGTATGCAATAGAGCAATACTGTTCACTATAAACGACGGAGACTCATACATCAACACAATTGAAGCAAAGCTCTATGTTAAACGCCCGGAAAATGTAGATGGATATGAGGAGCTATAAGTTTCGTGGCAAACGTATTGATAATGAAAAAGAAGATTGGGTATATGGAGACCTGCTCCATATAGCTGGAGGTTGCCTTATCTACTTTGGCAGCGATACTGATACTGCTGAACCCGACATAGAGAACAGCAGCTCGGTCGCCGTAAAGCTACTTAATGACGAGATAGCAGTGGTTGATCCCGATACAGTTTGTCAGTCCTCTGGAATTGTGGACAAAAATGGTGTTGAGATTTTCGATTGCGACATTCTTCGCGTGAAGTTTATAGACCCTGTTTATCTTGATTTGCATATACAATTCTACCATACCTTTGTAGTCGGAAGAAAAAAAGGATGTTTCATACTCAAAGGCGACAGGACTCTTATTTTTAATGATAATCGGCTTGAACCGTCTATGGTTGAAGTAATCGGCAATATTCACGATAATCCCGAATTATTGAAAGGAGGTACTAATGGCACTTGCTGATTTCCTCGAAAGGCTCAAATATGATATTGAGCATCCCAAATGTAAAAGGTGTGGTAAGGAATTGTATATCCGGGAAGCACCTGTCAAGCTACAAGAATCATGGGGCATCTTTGCTTGGACTGCCTTTGTTAAACAGTATGCAAAACATCACGGTTGGTTTGAACTTGAAAACCTCAATCGAAACCTCGTTTGCCCTGACTGCATTCGTAAGACAGATACTCCAAACACCATCATTCTTGATCGCTATGAAGGATGGATTGAAAACTATAATAAATGGTTGAAAGATAATGAGAACAATAAAGTTTAGGGGTAAAAGCCCGAAGACAGGGGAGTGGCTGTATGGCGATCTCGTTCACTCTGCCGACGGAAAGCGAATTGCTATTCTCGTGAATGATGCCAACACATACGATGAGTGCGAAGTAATCCCCTGCACTGTCGGGCAGTTTACTGGAATACTTGATTCTAATGGAGTTGAGATATATGAAGGCGATATCGTCAAAGTTAAGCAGATACGTCCTAAGAATGAGCCTTCAGTTGATAGAGGCTTACATGAAGTAAAGTTTAGCAGTTGGTATGGATGGACTATCGGCACATCATTCGACAGATATGAATTCAAGTCTGATTTCGGTCCAATAGATAAAATCGAAGTAGTCCGGAATATCCATGATAAACCGAAAGCACCTAAAAAGATGAGACAGATTTATACCAAATGCCACTCTTTTGAAGATGCAAATGCCATTGGTTATCTCATTATGGAGAAAGGCTATGAAGGAGTACAGAACGATAGCTACCGATATTGCAAGGAAGCTATCAAATGGGCATTGAAAGAAAATCGTCGCCACCATCGCGATTATTGCTTTGTCGGAGTAAATGGCGGTAGGATGGTTGTCGGCAAGAATAAAAAGGAAATGCGCAGACAGCTATCTATGAAATACATAGAAAAAGAACGAATATTCAGAGAGTTAATCGAAAAGATATGAAAGTCAAGAACACTCCCTTAGCTATGGATGCAGACGATGTTGCTCTGCTCGCAATGGCTCAACTCCGTGGTAGCGGAAAGCTCAACGACAAAAATGTTGACTGCTTCATTCAAGGCTATAAGTCTTGTTCGGATGCCCTGACCATCGAAAGCAGGCTCATACCTGTTTTGAAGTATCATCATAAGAAGCTTTCCAGAGTGGAGGAAGATATAGACAACGCTATCGGGTATGCTGACTTGCGTCGTGGTCGTACCGCAGAAGAATCTGCCCGTATCAAACGAGCCAATAAGGTAGCCGAAGCATTGAAGAACCTTATTGATGTACTGGAGGAAGGAGGCGAGAAATGAGTACCTGTAAATTCAGAGGTGCGAAAGTCGCCGGCGACTACTGGTGGTATGGCTCCCTCGCATACTTTCCCGATAGCCAAACCGCACATATCATCCCATGCGGAACGTGCAAGGGAGATCAAGTCATTTGTGATTTTGTAGAGGTTGATAGAGACACAGTTGGATTGTTTACTGGACTTACCGACAAGCACGGAAAGGACATCTACGAAGGAGACGTGATAGAAGACGGAGACCTTCGCTATGAAGTCTGTTGGTACGACGACATCGCCGCATTTATGGCGGAGGATGTAGAGTCGAACAAACCGTTCCTCATGTCTGACCTTGATTTGTCCCAAGTCGAAATCATCGGCGACATCCATACCTCGCCGGACTTACTGAAAGGATGTCGCAATGGCTGAATCATCCCCACAGAAACCGAAGACGTGCGGCTCGTGTGCCTACTGTATCACTGAAGAAGGGGAGCCGTTCTACTGTGTAATGCAGGACCTCTACACCTTTGTCAAGTTGAGCGACAAGGCTTGTCCGGATTACATCCCTTCTATGTTGTGGTGCAATAGGCAAAGGTAATTTTAACATCGATTAACATTCGCTTGTAAAAGCGCCGAAAAATAACTACCTTTGTAACAGAAAG
>OHAU01001288.1_pt1 | contig 30152 bp, 12 predicted proteins | sample 1577181 | NCBI WGS metagenome assembly OHAU01 (sample SAMEA3541472, study PRJEB24748) | human gut metagenome | biome: human gut; feature: human-associated habitat; material: faeces | place: China | collected 2012 | reverse complement strand
GACGTTTAGACGCAAGAAGGACGCTGAAGAGCTTAGTTGCGGATTTGAGGTTGAACTCTCCCGGATACGGTGTTTCAAACTGCATCAGCTCTCCGGTGACAGGATGGCGGAAGCACAGCTTGAAGGCGTGCAGCGCCAGTCGTCCGATAGGATTTATCTCTTCCAGTCCGTAGCGTCCGTCGCCAATGATGGGATGCCCCAGGTCCTGCATGTGCACGCGGATTTGGTTTTTGCGTCCCGTCTCCAGCATCAGTTCCACGAGCGAGAAGCCGTTGGCGCGTTTGATGGTGCGGTAGTGGGTGATTGCTTCCTTGCCGCCATCGTCCGTGGGGCTGGAATATACGTACAGCTTGCGGTCGGTGAGCCATGAGCGCACCATGCCGGCGTTGTTTTCCATTTCACCCGCAACGACGGCTACATAGCGGCGGTCGGTTACGATGTTGTGCCAGTTGTCGCGCAGCGTATTCTGCGTCTTTTCGTCTTTGGCAAACATCAGCAGTCCCGAGGTGTCGCGGTCCAGGCGATGCACGATGTACACGCGGTGTTGCCTGCCCGAACGCTGCACATATTCGTTCAGAATGGTGTAGGCGGTACGCTCTTTCTGCCTTTCCGTATTGACGGACAGCAATCCCTGCATCTTCTCCACCACGATGAGGTAAGCATCTTCGTATACGATTTTCAGTAATTTGTTGTTGAACTCCTTGCGTCCCTTCTCACGGCTGATCTGGACTTTCATACCCGGCTTCAACGGGAAGTTGTACTGCGTTGTGATGACGCTGTCTACATATACAACCCGCTTGCTCAACAATGCCTTCAACTTGGTGCGGCTGGCATCCGGCATTTTCGCTGCCAGAAATTCCATCAGCTCCATAGGCTCTTTTACCATATAGTCCGTATATTGCGTGCGGGCTCTTGCTATAATTCTTTCTTTTGCCACGAGGATAATAATTTGCGATTAATGATTCAATTCTAAAACAAGGCTTTGCATCGGCTTACCGGAATGCCGTACCGCTTTTTGGGAGTGCGGCTTCCGGTTGCCAATCTCTGCTTCGGTTTCCTAAGTAGCACTTCACGTTTTCAAAGTAATACTTCACGTTTCTGAAGTAGCACTCTACGTTTCTAAAGTAGCCCTTTACGTTCCCAAAGTAGCTCTTTGCACTTCCGAAGTAGCCCTTTAAATTTCCCAAAGTGATACTCACATTCCCGAAATAGCCCTTATGCTTTCACGTTCCCGAAGAGCTGACTCAGTCCTCTGCTTTTTCCGCCGGATTTTTCAACTCAAGCAGCACCACGTTTTCCACATGATGCGTATGCGGGAACATATCCACCGGCTGGACGGCCTTCACCCGGTATTTGGCATCGAGCAGTTGTAAGTCCCTTGCCTGCGTGGCGGGATTGCAGCTTACATACACAATGCGTTTCGGCTCTGCAAACAGGATAACATCCACCACATCCTGGTGCATACCCGCACGAGGAGGGTCGGTGATGATTACATCCGGACGCCCGTACTCGTTGATAAAGTCCTGTGTCAGCATGTCCTTCATGTCGCCGGCAAAAAACAGCGTGTTCCTGATGCCGTTGATTTCCGAGTTGACCTTGGCGTCCTCGATGGCTTCGGGCACATATTCGATGCCGATGACCTGGCGCGCTTGTCCGGACACGAAGTTGGCGATGGTTCCCGTGCCGGTATAAAGGTCGTAAACCAGCTCGTTGCCGGTGAGCCCTGCGAAGTTGCGGGCCACTTTGTACAAAGTGTATGCCTGCTCGGAGTTGGTCTGGTAGAACGACTTGGGACCCACCTTGAAGCGCAGGCCTTCCATCTCCTCGAAGATATGGTCTTTGCCTTTGAACGTGTGCACGTCGAGGTCGGTAATGGTGTCGTTGCACTTATTATTAATAATGTATAGCAGCGACGTGATTTCGGGGAAAGTGTCCGCTACGTACTGCAACAACTGTTTGAACAGCTCCATCTCCTCGTCCTTCTCAATCTTGCAGATGAGGATAACCATCAGCTCGCCGGTGGTGGAAGTGCGCACAATCATATTGCGCAGCATCCCTTCGTGCGTGCGCAGGTTAATGAACGGATAGTTGTGCTCGTAGGCATAGTCGCGCACGGCGTTGCGGATGCGGTTGGATATGTCGTCCTGCAGCCAGCACTTCTCGATGGCCAGTACCTTGTCGAAGGCGTTGGGAATGTGGAAGCCTACCGCATTCATCTGCTCGTACACCACATTCTGCCGGACCTCTTCCGCCGTGAGCCAGCGCTTGTTGGAGAAAGTAAACTCAAGCTTGTTGCGGTAGAACTCCGTTTTTGCGGAACCGAGTATCGGCGATATTTCCGGGAGCTCCACTTTTCCGATGCGGGTAAGGTTGTCCGTTACCTGCTTCTGCTTGTATCTTATCTGTTCCGAATAGGGGAGCACCTGCCATTTGCAGCCGCCGCATACACCGTAGTGCTGACAGAACGGAACGGCTCTTACCGGTGAGTATTGGTGAAACTTCACCGCTTCCGCCTCGGCATAATGATGCTTTTTTCTCTTGATTTGCAGGTCTACCACGTCGCCCGGAACGACGTACGGTACGAAAATTACCAAATCATTGACCTTCGCGATGGCTTTTCCTTCGGCAGCCACATCCGTAATTTCCACCTTTTCCAACAGGGGAAGTTCTTTTCTCTTTCTTGCCACTTTTACACCAGTATAATAAATTCAACGGCAAAAATAGGTATTTTTCCGTAATTTCTCTCTATGAATGGGAATATTAAATTTTGCAATCTCGAAATTGCATTTTGACTTAAAGTTTTTTCTCAAAAAGTTTTCTAGTCTGTGAAATATACTTAGATTTGCGAGCAGAAAAAATGAAGAAATCACAATCAGAAACTTTAAATTGATATTATGGACAAAAAAAGAGTTTACACCTTTGGTAACGGCCAGGCAGAAGGAAAAGCCGGCATGAGAAACCTTTTGGGGGGTAAGGGAGCCAACCTGGCAGAGATGAACCTTATCGGAGTTCCGGTTCCTCCGGGCTTCACAATCACGACAGAAGTTTGCACAGAATATTATGAAATGGGGCAGGAAAAAGTCGTTGCCCTGTTGAAACAGGAAGTGGAAAACGCCATCGCGCACGTGGAGACACTGATGCGCTCCAAATTCGGCGATGTGGAAAACCCGCTGCTGGTGTCCGTCCGTTCGGGCGCACGCGCTTCCATGCCGGGCATGATGGATACGATTCTTAACCTCGGCCTGAACGATGAAGTGGTGGAAGGGCTGATTCGCAAGACGGGCAACCCCCGCTTTGCATGGGACTCCTACCGCCGTTTCGTACAGATGTACGGTGACGTGGTGCTGGGCATGAAGCCGGTGAACAAGGAAGATGTAGACCCGTTCGAGGCCATTATAGAAGAGGTGAAACATGCCAAAGGCGTGAAATTGGACAACGAACTGGAAGTGGAAGACCTCAAGGAGCTTGTCAAGCGCTTCAAGGCTGCCGTCAAGCAGCAGACCGGAAAGGATTTCCCCACCTGCGCCTACGAACAGTTGTGGGGTGCTGTCTGCGCCGTGTTCAACTCGTGGATGAATGAGCGCGCCATCCTCTACCGTAAAATGGAAGGAATTCCCGATGAGTGGGGTACTGCCGTAAGCGTGCAGGCAATGGTGTTCGGCAATATGGGCGACACTTCCGCCACGGGAGTCTGCTTCAGCCGCGATGCCGCCACGGGCGAAGACCTCTTTAACGGCGAATATCTGATTAACGCACAGGGCGAGGACGTTGTGGCAGGTATCCGTACCCCGCAGCAGATTACCATTATCGGCTCCAGACGCTGGGCGGAACTTGCCGGCGTAAGCGAGGAGGAGCGTGCCGCCAAGTATCCTTCCATGGAAGAGGCGATGCCCGAAATCTACAAGGAGCTGGATGCTTTGCAGACAAAGCTGGAAAACCACTATAAGGATATGCAGGACATGGAGTTCACCGTGCAGGAAGGCAAGCTCTGGTTCCTCCAGACACGTAACGGCAAGCGTACCGGAGCCGCCATGGTGAAGATAGCCATGGATTTGCTCCACCAGGGTATGATTGACGAAAAGACGGCGCTGTTGCGTTGCGAACCCAACAAGCTGGACGAACTGCTTCACCCCGTATTCGACAAAGCGGCCTTGAAGCAGGCCCAGGTTCTTACCCGCGGTTTGCCGGCTTCTCCGGGCGCAGCCTGCGGCCAGATTGTGTTCTTTGCCGATGATGCTGCCGAATGGCACGCTGCCGGCAAGCGCGTGGTAATGGTGCGTATCGAAACTTCTCCGGAAGATTTGGCGGGTATGGCCGTTGCCGAAGGCATCCTGACCGCACGTGGCGGTATGACTTCGCACGCTGCCGTTGTGGCTCGCGGCATGGGTAAGTGCTGTGTATCCGGTGCGGGAGCGTTGAACATCGACTACAAGGCACGCACGGTAGAGGTGGACGGCGTTGTGTTGAAAGAAGGCGACTTCATCTCTCTGAACGGTAGTATCGGCGAGGTTTACAAAGGAAAAGTGGAAACAAAGGCCGCCGAGCTGTCCGGTGATTTTGCCGAACTGATGCAACTGGCCGATAAATATACGAAATTGCAGGTACGCACCAATGCCGATACGCCGCACGATGCACAGGTGGCACGTAACTTCGGGGCAGTGGGCATCGGTCTGTGCCGTACGGAACACATGTTCTTCGAAGGTGAGAAAATCAAGGCGATGCGCGAAATGATTCTGGCGGAAAACGCGGAAGGACGTCGCAAGGCGTTGTCTAAGATTCTGCCGTACCAGCAGGCAGACTTCAAGGGCATCTTCAAGGCTATGGAAGGTTGCCCGGTAACCGTGCGTCTGCTCGACCCTCCTTTGCACGAATTCGTTCCCCACGATTTGAAGGGGCAGCAGGAAATGGCGGATACCATGGGCGTAAGCTTGCAGTATATCCAGCAGCGTGTGGAAGCACTTTGCGAACATAACCCGATGCTGGGCCACCGCGGTTGCCGCTTGGGCAATACGTATCCGGAAATCACGCAGATGCAGACGCGCGCCATCCTCGGCGCTGCTCTGGAACTGAAGAAAGAGGGTGTTGAGACACATCCCGAAATCATGGTTCCGCTGACCGGTATCCTGTACGAGTTCAAGCAGCAGGAAGAGGTTATCCGTGCCGAAGCTGCCAAGTTGTTTGCCGAAGCAGGCGACAGCATCGAGTTCAAGGTAGGTACGATGATTGAAATCCCGCGTGCAGCTCTTACGGCCGACCGTATCGCTTCTTCCGCCGAATTCTTCTCGTTCGGTACAAACGACCTGACGCAGATGACCTTCGGATACTCACGCGACGACATCGCTTCCTTCCTGCCTATTTATCTGGAAAAGAAGATTCTGAAAGTAGACCCCTTCCAGGTGCTCGACCAGAATGGAGTAGGGCAGTTGGTACGTATGGCTACCGAAAAGGGCCGTGCCATCCGTCCGGACCTGAAGTGCGGTATTTGCGGCGAGCATGGCGGTGAGCCTTCTTCCGTGAAGTTCTGCCACAAGGTAGGGCTGAATTATGTGAGCTGTTCTCCGTTCCGCGTGCCTATTGCAAGACTTGCGGCGGCGCAGGCTGCAATCGAGGAATAGCACGATATAGCTGATACTCAATAAAATAGGCGGTATGCTTTTCATTTACAAAGGCTTACCGCCTATTGTATTTTTAAAAGGTACGTTCATTCCGCACGGAAAATGAGCGTAATAAACGCAAATGTTTAGAGAATGTTGTTGTGCTTTTCGTTGGGTGTTTAGAGTGTGTTTAGAGCCGTAATTGATGATATTACAGAAAGTTAAGACATTGGAAGCTGTTTGGAATAAATTTAAATAATAACATAATAAAGACATAGAACGATATGGCAACATTTAAAGCGTGTGTTCAAAAAGAACGCAAGGACGGATTTTATCCGGTTTATATCAGAGTTACCCACCATAGGGGGACACAATTCATGAAGACCGACAAGATGGTCACGAAGAAAGAACTTTCCAGAGCGAAAGAAATCGAAGACCCCTACGTGCTTCAGTATTGTGCCGGGCGGATAGTGGAATATAACGAGCGGCTCAACAAAAAAGACATTGAACATTGGACGGTCAAGGAAGTGGTGGATTTTCTTACGAACGGCAATGACGATATTTGTTTTTCGGATTATGCGAGAGTGCATATCGACAGAATGATTGACCGTGGGCAGGAAAGGAATGCTAAGAACTACAAGCTTGCCCTACAACATCTGGAACGGTTCATCGGAACCAACCAAGTGATGTTCGCTCAGTTGACCTCTACGCAGGTGAACAAATGGATAAAGTCGCTTGAACAGACGCATAGGGCAAAGGAAATGTATCCAATCTGTATGCGTCAGGTATTTAAAGCCGCCATGTTGGAGTACAACGATTACGATAACGGTATAATCCGTATCAAAGTCAACCCATGGGTGAAAGTGGAAATACCAACGGCTGATCGTGCGGAGAAGCTTGCCATTACCCCCGAAGCATGTCGGGAGTTCTTTTCATTCCCTCTGCCGGAAAGTAAGATGAAATATCCACAGACGGAGTTCGGGCGTGATGTTGCTATGATGGTGCTTTGCCTTGCAGGAATCAACACGATTGATCTGTACAATCTAAGAAAGCAGGATTACCGGAACGGAATTATCCACTACCAACGGGCCAAAACGAAGAAGTTCCGTGCGGATGGTGCGTATATGGAAATGCGGGTGCCAGCAATCATCCAGCCGCTATTTGAAAAGTACATGAACACGGCAAAAGATGATGAGCGTTTGTTCAATTTCTATCAGCGCATGACTACATCGGACAGTTTTTGCGCCAATGTCAACAGTGGGATAAGGCAATTATGCAAGGCTATGGGAATGCCAAAGGAAGAGTGGTATTCGGCTTACACGTTCCGGCATACATGGGGAACAGTAGCTCAGAATGATGTACGTGCCTCTATCTCGGAAGTGGCGTTTGGCATGAACCATAGCAATGGACACAACGTAACACGAGGGTATATCAAGATTGACTTCTCCCCTGCTTGGGAACTGAACGAGAAAGTAATTGATTTCATTTTCTTCTCCGGTAAGGCTTCTGTACGTGAGCAGAAACAGGAGGATGTGCATTTCCGCTTGTCATACCGCTATATGGTGAATGCGGCTGCATACCACAACGGGCAAAAGGTGGCGGAACTGACCGATGTAGGCTTCAACAATGTGGACGAGGTGATTGCCCGGCTCGTAACTATGCTGCCGGATGATATTCCGAACCGTTCAATGGTGATGTTCAAAATCGTCAACCTCGACAAAGACCAGACGGTGGTGTACCAACGGCAGAAAGGGAAAGGATTCTGATTTTTTTTGTGACTTCACGAAATGATATAAGCCTGCAAGGTATTTTTCTTTGTAGGCTTTCTTTTTTATTCAATTTTTATTCTTGCCCTAAAATCGAAAATTTCTTCACGTGCGCACGCACGCGCGGTAGATGTAGTAGTAGATATATATATTTATTTTATGGTATATCTTCCGAAGAAATGGGATATAATTGTACATTTATTGCTATTTCTTCCGAAGAAATACCCTTTTCTTCCGAAGAAATGTACATTTATGGCTGTTTCCTCCGAAGAAATACCCCTTTTCTGTACAATTATGGTTATTTCTTCCGAAGAAATAAATGTAATATCTTCTGAAATTATGTCAAAAAAATAGCTCATTTCAGCCATTTCAGAAGATTTTTGAGGTGCTTTTGAGCTGATTTTCGCATAAAAAATTCAATCTGTACAAGAATGTACATTTATGCGTGTTTTTTCCGAAGAAATACCCCTTTTCTGTACAATTAAGGCAATATCTTCCGAAGAAATCCGAAGAAATGGGGTATAATTGTACATTTATTGCTATTTCTTCCGAAGAAATACCCTTTTCTTCCGAAGAAATGTACATTTATGGCTGTTTCCTCCGAAGAAATACCCCTTTTCTGTACAATTATGGTTATTTCTTCCGAAGAAATAAATGTAATATCTTCTGAAATTATGTCAAAAAAATAGCTCATTTCAGCCATTTCAGAAGATTTTTGAGGTGCTTTTGAGCTGATTTTCGCATAAAAAATTCAATCTGTACAAGAATGTACATTTATGCGTGTTTTTTCCGAAGAAATACCCCTTTTCTGTACAATTAAGGCAATATCTTCCGAAGAAATCCGAAGAAATGGGGTATAATTGTACATTTATTGCTATTTCTTCCGAAGAAATGCCCTTTTCTTCCGAAGAAATTTTACGGTCCAGACATGAAAAAAGCGACATTCTCTCGAACATCGCTTCAAAGCAAATCAGTAAAATCGTCCCCTTTTCGGGTTGGGGTTCCCTTGACATGAAGACAATCTAAAGTAGAGGGTAATAGATTATTCTTCCTCGTCTTCTTCTCCGGCAAGTTTGACAAGCTTGTCCTCAATGGTGAGTTTGACCTCGCCATCGTCTATGCTGATATTCTTAGGCATGATGATTTTAATGAACTCTGTCGACACTTTCACCCTGTCTTTGGGGTCAAGTTCCATGAAGTCCTGCATTATTAGTGGCGTCACATCTCCTTCGGGTATAGTGTTGTGCGCTTCAAGCCATTTCTCAATCATCCCTTTTGCCAGTGCCGTTATTTTGTTGGGCGTACCTTTTTGCCGCCCTCCGGTCTTTTTTCCTATTGCCATAATGATTTGTATGTAAAAAGATAAAATGATGATGCGAAGATAACGGCTTACTTTCGCACGCAAGGTATAACTTTTAATAATCAAATAAAGTCTTATGGGTTTAATAGGAAGTGCCATAGGTGCTGCAGGCAGCATTTTCGGTGGGATCAAGGCATCCAAGGCCATGAAGAAAGCAAAACGTAATGTTGAGGCTCAACGGCAAAAGAATCAGGACTGGTACGACAGGCGGTACAACGAGGATGCCACTCAGCGGGCTGATGCACAACGCATCCTTACGCAAACTGAAGAGAGTATAAAACAACGTAACAAAGCCGCTGCCGGTAGTGCAGCCGTCATGGGCGGTACTGATGAAAGTGTGGCAGCGGCTAAAGAAGCGAACAACAAGGCTCTTGCCGATGCAACATCACAGATTGCCGCTGATGCAGAAGCACGTAAGGACAATATCGAAGCCACTTATATGCAAAACGACAATGCTTTCGTGGAACAGCTTAACGCCATTGAGCAAGGCAAGGCCAATGCCATATCGGGAGCTGTACAAGGAGTAACTAACGCGGTAAGTCAAATGCCTTTCTAAACTATTTCAATATGGCAACAATGGATGATATTTTAGGAAACGGAGGTGGTACGCCTCCGCCCAAAGGCTCTAAGGAATGGCACGAACAGCAGCAAGACGCTCCTTCCGTATCATCCCCGGCAAAGGGTACACAGAAATGGACGGAACAACAAGCAGCTGCGGCTCCTGCCGTTACCGGCTCCCAATCTGAAACGGTCGCTGCACCTCCGGCCAAACAAGCCGATGTGAACGGTGGCAGTCTCTCATACGCTGAATTGTACAAAAAACTCAATCCCTATAAACCGCCAACGGACGAGGAACTTGCTAAAGAAAAGAAGAAGCAGAAACGTGAACAGATATTCGCAGCCATTGGTGATGGTATATCGGCACTCTCGAACTTGTTCTTCACCACGCAGTACGCTCCAAATATGTATACCGGTAAGAATACCATGTCAGAACGTACCAAAGTGAGATATGACAAGCTGATGAAAGAACGTGAAGGCAAGGAGAAAGAATATTATGAGGGGCTGATGAGGGCAAAAATCGCTGATGAAGAAAGGGATGACCGTGAACGTAAGTGGCAAAGGCAGCTTGGTCTTGACGATTATAACCGCATACGGAACGATGCCAAAGAGGAACGCGACAGGCAGATGTTTGAATTGAATCTCCAACTGCAAGGCAATAAAATATCCGCATCCGAAGCTGAAGCCAAACGCAAAGGAATTGAAGCAAAATATGCAGAAGAACTTGAAAAGGCAAGGCTTGAAACCGAAAAGGCTAAAGCTGGTGCTTCAAAGGCTTCCGCTTCCGCATCCAATGCCAGAGCAGAATATTACAACCGAGGTGGTGGCAGTGGAAAGGCCGGAGAATATCCGTGGTATGACAGCGATGGTAACAAGCATTTTGCACACTCGTATGAAGCCATGCGTCAGAACGCCATAGACAATGGAACATGGAACGAAGAAACTCAGGCTTCGACCACCGAGGTCAAAAGTGGAAGAGGGAAAACCGTCAAGACATCTGAAACGACAAAGCCCGGTAAAGGACATTCTTCTAAGCCACAGAAAAAAAGTCCAACGGCCGATAATAAAAAGAAAAGTCCAACATCATAAATAAAATACTATGCCTGAAGAAAAGGATAAGATAAAAAAACTGTATGATACGTTTGTTTCTGATGGTTACGACATGGAGAGCGAAGAAGATTTTCGCAAGAACCTGTTAGATTCAACCAAACGTAAAGCGGCTTACGACGCTCTTGTAAAAGATGGTTATGATATGGAGCCGTTTGAAGAATTTGAAAGCAATATAGGGTTTGGAAAGGAACGAACCTCATCGCAACAATCGGGAAACAGTGCTTCCGGAACGGTTGAAGAACCCATTTCACCTGCTAATGAACAGACATGGCAACCTACAGAAAAGGAGAAAGTAGCGATGTTGACCGAAACCGACCGTATTATGAACGATGTGAAATCCCATACACAAACATTCAACGAACGCATAGACAATATGCAGGAATATGGGATAAATCCCGGCTTGCAGACCAAAGAGGGAAAGATGATATTCAATCCTGAAAGTGGAAAGTTGGAGAAAACGTTCCTCACTCCTGCCGGAAATCGTTATTACAGCAAGTCATTGGCTGACATGGAAAGCTTTCAGTACCGCCAAGCTGCCGATATGTCCATAGGCGGACAGTTGCGCAAGGCAAACCTCCGGTTGCAGGAGTTGAAAGCCAAGCAAGAGGAAAGAGCATCAGAAGTACACAAGGAATGGGCAGAAGAGACAGAAAACAACAAAGCCCCTCTCGCTGCCATACTGGGAGCTGCCACTTATACGCCCCGCCAACAATCTGACAAGGAAAACCGTGCGTTATCCGTAGCCATTCGTGAAACAGAGGAACTGATTAAGAACCTTGAAGAACAGAAAGACCGTGAAAACGGTGTAGATGTAGGCTTTTGGCGTGGTTTCGGTCGCACTATGGGTGATGTGCGCACGTGGGATTTCGGTATGGGTGATATGCGTGACGCATTTACGATGATGAATGCCGATGAACTGAAAAAAGAAAATGCCACAGAGGGTGAACGTGAAGCGCATGATGCAATGATGGGCGCAATCCATGAGAAGCAACAAGCAGAGGAAAGATACAGCGGAAATGCAGATTTTTGGAACAGAGCAGGTGTAATGACAGGCTATATGCCGTCCTTCATGCTGGATTTCGTATTGACAGGTGGAGGATTTAACGGATTGTCCTCTTTCTCCAAAGGAAGTACCAAACTTGCAACAAAGGTTATAAGCAAAGAAACGGCTGAAAAAATGGCTCAGCAGGGTTTCAAGTCCTATATCAAAGAAAATGGAGCCAAAGGTTTGGGACGGTATGCAACCGACTGGACCATCAAAGCACTCGGTACAACTGCAGATGATTTGCTTGTACGCGCTCCACTTATGGCCAATACAGTACAGGCAGGGAAAACTACTGCTGACATTATTGACCGTAAACTGGGTGATGTGGTTGTTGATGAGAACGGCAACTATGATTTTTCCAACGACAAGACTTGGGGGGATGCCATTTGGCAAAGTGAAGCCAATGCCATCATTGAGAATTATTCGGAAATGTTCGGTGCACATCTTGATCCGGTCTTTACTCTTGGGAATATGAGCAAACTCGCCAATGTTGTAGGTGCAAAACGTATCGGTGCAGTGCTTTCAAAGGCTGACGCAAGTGCGTTGAACGGTATCATGGGACAAACTCATCAGATGTTCAACAAAATGGGTGTGAGTGATTATGTCGGTGAGGTTTCGGAAGAATACTATGGACAACTGTGGCGCACCATGCTCAATCTTGATGATGCCTATCAACAGAATCCGGACGGTACACGTACCAATTTGTTTGCCAGTGGCCAATTTCATGGTGACATTTGGGGAGGCATGGCACTCTCTATGGGATTGATGGGCGCAGGAAAACATACTTTGTCTGCTGCAAATTATACTTCCATGAAGCATGGTGTAAATAAAGCGGACGCAAAAGTGAATGAATTACTCGGCAAAGAGGTATGGGAGCCATTAAAGGCGACGCTTGACCTTACTACCAATGAGAATATCGGTGAAGTTGCGGAACTTATTGCCGGTGATAAAGATTTTACCATCAATGAGAAAGCTGCCGTTCTGGATTATATGGAACGCTCGTTGAATTTGCGAGGATTTAACCTTGCTTCTATGGCTCAATCACGTGGCGGCAACCGAAACGAAAGTGTACAACAAGCAAATGACAGTTATCTCGACGGGTATAATATCATTTCTTCGCAGGAGATGAACGATGCAAAGAACATGTATGAGTATCAGCGTGCAAGGGTTGCAGACCTCGTGGATGAGAGCATGTTTGCAATGATTGAAGAAAATCCAATTGCCGCATTAGAGTTTGTGAATGGCAACGAACAATGGAATGATGAAGATAAGGTTTCCGTAATCGATTATATTAATGCCAAGCAGGTGTATAACGGCATGATACAACGTGTACGTGATGATATAGACGGTCGTATCGAGCAGAGCAACTCAATGATAGATGTACGTGTGAACCATAATACCGGCATGATACAGGGGGCAACCATGAAGCAGGATGAGCGGAAGGTGTATGTAATCAGCGGCAAGCTTGTACCGTATGACGATGGTAGCGGTGTGAGCGTAACTGATTCGGACAACAGCATCATCATTCGCGATTCGGAAACCGGCGCACTTGAACAAGTATCACCTGATGCAGTATTGTCTCTTGATGAATCGCAAGACCCTAACGAGCAAAAAGAATTGGCAGAACAAGCCATTGTGGAGCAGTTCGCACGTGAAGCGGCTGATAAGATCGACGGTAAGGTTACATTCAATCCGGGTGATGCCTATACTATTACCGGACAGGATGGTTCACAGATGCAAGTACAGGTTATAGCCAACGAGGACGGTATTGTGGATAATGGGGACGGCACAGTTAACGTATCGGACGGCGTGAATATCTTCCCGTTGGCAAAAGAAACCATACAGCAACAGGCTGATGCGGCAAATTTGGCACGTGTGGCGCAGTTCGAGCAGCAGAGAACCATTGAGAATGCCGAACGGAAACAGGAAATGCAAGAGGCTGAAAGACCACAATACGCCCTCAATGACATTGTTTCGCTTACCGATGAGAACGGCGTTACCGTCCGTGGCAATATCACAGCGGATGCTGATGCGGACGGCAAGTATGAGGTATTTACCGAAGCCCCTATCAACGGCAAGCGTGTGAACCTGTTTACCCGTGATGAACTTGACAATATGTTGTTGGAGCATAACGGAGTAGCGTTTGAACGCCCTGCCGAAAATGAGAGCAACAATGGTGCGGAAAATATTCCCGAAAATGATAACAATGCCCCTCAAAATATTCCTGCCATGCAGAGAATACCAAAGGATGAGCAGGGAAATCCACTATATGAGCAGGCCGACAGCGACACAGCTTGGGATGCCATTGTGGAGCAGACTGAGGGTGATGAGGATATGGCACAGACCGTAGCCGATGGAATGGTTGCCGACAAGGAAGAAGCCTTGAAGAAGTTGGAGAAAGCCAAATCGAAAGGTGGCAACTCCATTGCCGAAAAGATTGCTTCCGAGAAAGAACGCAAAGCGGCGATTGATGCAGCCAAACAGGATTTGCTCGCTTGGCAGAAGATAGCCGGTACTGCCAACCGTAGAAGAATGGCAGCGGATGCGGAACGCAAACGAATGGCTGATGAAGCTGCCGCCCTACGCAAAGCGGAAGAAGAAAAGCTGCGTGCAGAGCGTGAGGAAGCCGAACGCGTCGAGCGTGAAGCCCTTAACGGAGTTCCCGACATGGTGGATGATACACCGCAGGATGCCCGCGCAAGGGGGTACAGACGTGTGAACGGCCATAAGATTGACAGGCAAGAACCATTGCAGACCGTACAAGGTAAAGAGGTGAACGTGAAGTTCAGCAATGATGTGCTGGCTCCCGGTCATGTGGCCGTGATTGACGCATCGTTGTTGCAACCGAGCCATATCCAAGGTGTGCGTAATCCTCTGCATTTTATTGATGAAGCGCAACCCAAGGAACGAAATGACGAAGCGAGCGTATTGTCTGCACGGAAAATCGCCGGGAACATTCGTCCGGAAGAAATCACATCGAGTATTACCGCTTACACCGGTGCGCCGACCGTAAACGAACGTGGTGAAGTTATACAGGGAAACAACCGCAGTGATGCCTTGCGTCTGATGTGGGAAAGCCATCCGGAACAGGCCGAAGCATATAGGCAATACCTGAAAGACCATGCGGAAGAGTTTGGTTTGCGTGCTGAAGATATTGCTGCCCTACAAAGTCCGGTGCTGGTAAATATGCTTCATGTGGACGATGCTACGGCTATTCCTCTGGGACAATACGTAGCACAGGACACCGAAAGCGGAGGTGTGGAACGAATCAAACCGAAAAATGCCTTACAGCGTATGGGAATCGAAGTACGTTCGTTTGCCAACCTGTTACTCAGAGCCTCGGACGATGAAGTGTCGTTTGCCGGGCTTGTGGATGCCAACGGTGCAAGTGTCCTAAAATGGATGAGCCAAAGAGGTTTCATCAGTCCCACACAATACAAGAGTGCGTTTGACAGCAAGGGTAACTTGACTCCCGAATCCAAGAATGATTTGCGTGGTATCATGTATCAAAGCATTTTCAAGGACGGTAGTACACGGTTGGAGGAAATGTTCAACGTATTGCCGGTAAAAGCACAAAAGGCTATTCTTGCCACTGCTTTTCGTGATTATGATAGTCCGAACAGTGAACGAATGGTAGATGAGATACAGAATTCCGTTCGTGCTTACTATGCTTTGTCCCAAGATAAAATGTTTGCAGAGGCAAAGAACTTCAAGGAAGCACGTACTGCCGTAGAAAGTTGGAAACGCCAGTATCAAATGGATGATGTCACTGGGGAAAGTTATCTCCCTGCTGATAATTTCAGTAACTTTGTCCTGCATTTGGCCGCAATGTATAAAGGTGAAAGCCAAAGCTTCATTCAAAATACATTCGGCAAGATTTATGACCTTATACAAGGCACACAGGAAGAAACTCTGTTCGAACAACCGGACAATACCCCTCGGACGCTCGTACAGGCTATTAAAGAAGCATTAAATTTAGATTACAATGGACAACAACGAAGCAATGTATTGGTTGGCGATACTGCAACAAGCCAACGAGGGCAGCAAGGAAGCAATGGAACTCTTGCGCCAAGAGAACGAGTTGAGAACGGAAATGGGACAACTGATGATACAGGAAGAACTGAAAGCATTGGTGGACAAAGCGAAATAGAATCTTCTTTATCACAAGAAGAAATGCTGTCTTCTGATGATACTGACAATCAACTTAGTGCAAAAATAGCAAGACGTATTGAAGTTCAAGAAGATGATTGGATTGAAAGCGGAAAGTATGGCGATACTTATAAACAGACAATTATTGTTGATGGTACTCATAAAGTTATAAAAGTTGATGCACCTGATACGAAAGGTAATTATATAGGTAGCGCTTATGAGTATGACGGTCAAACATTCGGAGACTTATTGGATGTTCTTAATTATATTGATGCATCTTTGTCTTTAGCCAATGCTGTTGCAGTGGCAGAGAAAGAAACCGATACTACTCCTACGGAGAAACAGAAAGAAGCTGGCAATTATAAGAAAGGTCATGTGCAGGTTGGTACATTCAATATCACCATTGAGAACCCGAAAGGATCCGTTCGTAGTGGAATAGACACAGAGGGCAACAAGTGGGAAACGATCATGCAGAACACCTACGGCTACATTCGTGGCACGGAGGGCGTGGATGGAGACCACATAGACGTGTTCCTCTCTGACGATATTGACGGGTGGAACGGACGCAGGGTGTTCGTGGTGGACCAGTATAATGAGGACGGCAGCTTTGATGAGCATAAGGTAATGCTTGGTTTCAATGAGACTGACGATGCCGAGGCAGCTTACTTCGCGAATTATGACAGCGACTGGGCAAATAATCACAAGACAGTGGTAACTGCCGTAAACTTGGAGGATTTCGAGAAGTGGATAGATAGTAGCCACCGTAAGACTAAAGCGTTTGCTGAATACAAATCAGTCAAAAGTGTTGAGGAACAGAGTTCAAGTACACAAGTCGACAGACTTTCTGAAATCAAATCACGCATTGAAGAACTGCACAAGGAACAAGAAGCCGCACATGGTCAGAGTGATATATTTGAGGAAGCCCGCATTATTTCCGAAATAAACGACCTCTTTACTGAACAGCGGAAATTGGAACAAAACAATTCCAATGAAGAAACGACAACACCGACTGATGCTGCATACACCATTACTCAGGCACAATATACCACCAAAAGGGGTAAGGTGTTGGATATGCACCTTGTGAAGTTCAATAATAAATTAAGAGATACTGTTCGGAAGCACACCACAATGTTTGCCAAACAACTGAAAGGCTGGTGGGACAAGGAAAAGCAAGGCTTCATGATGCGGAGCAAGGAAGATGCTGAACGCTTGGCAGAATATGCAACCGATGCACAATCACAACCACCTTTGTCTTTGTCTGATTTGTCAGAAGTAAATGACGGCAATGTGCAGTTTTCAGAACCTCAACAACAGAAAGCCACGAAGCAGGAGGAAAAGCAGGAATATACTCCTATATGGCAATACTCTGTTTTTGTTGATAAAGAAACAGGGGAAACTACATTAAGTCGTGATGATGTGAGCGGTCCCATACCTATTGGTGATGCACGTTTTCGTCAGACAACCAACAGCCCAGAGGAAATGTTAGACATTCTTCGCAATCCTCAGAACGGTATGCAAGAAGTTTTGGATGCAGTTGGCATTTCGCTCGAAAATAAAATTAAGACCCGAGAACTTGATCGCAAGGCAAAGGATGAAATTCGTGACAAAAGGACAGATTTCGTTGTTGACAAGGAAATGGATAACAGATATTCTGTTCGTACTTTGATGAAGATGATTGATGCGGAAAAACAGGCTGTGATGGATTTAGGAGAGAAGCGTGGTGGAGACGTTTATCATGAAGGAAATATTATTTTCCTGACTAAAGATAGTGCAGATAAGTTTGCTAATGAAGTCCGAACTCTTATCAACGATATGCGGAGTGAGCAACAACAAGACAATTCGCAGAAAAAGACTGAAGCGAGTGGTAACCGTCTTGTTACTGATGAGCGTTATGCAGAACTTCGTGAGCGTATGCGTAAGAAGTTGCTCGGTCAAATGAATATAGGTATAGACCCTGAGATTCTTGCCATTGGAACAGAGATGGCTGTTTACCATTTGGAGAAAGGTTCACGTAAGTTTGCCGAGTATGCAACGGCCATGATTGCAGACTTGGGCGATGCCATACGCCCTTACCTTAAAGCATTTTACAATGGTGCGAGAGATTTGCCGGAGGTGGCAGAGAACGGACTGGATGCAGACATGACTCCATACGATGAGGTACAACAATTCGATGTGGCGAATTTCGATAAGAAAAGTATTGATGCGCTTGCTACCGCCGAAACCGTAACAAGAGAGACCGAGGTGGAGCAAGAGGCAGAGATTGCACAGGAACGTATCAAAAAAAGTCGCCCTGCACGTAAGAAGAATGAGAAAAAAGCAGTAAATTCACGGAATCAAACAGGTGGGTTATTTGGTGATTTACTTACTGAAAATGACAAGGCTGATGCAGAACTGCATCGCCAATTTGCAATGACAGTAAAGGCTGATATGCTTGCGGCTCTTGACAATGGGACAAAGCCATACAGAAGCATTTTAGACCTACGCAAGCGTGCAAGTGAGTTGGGAATGGAAGTAGATAATGATGGAAGAACTGATATTTTGTTGCAGGAACTTGTTGAGGACGGATTGGTCAGAGCTGCACGTGAGGTTATTGAACGTAAAGGAAGTGCTAGCAGAGAATCATACGATTTAATCTGCAAACTTTATGAAATGCAACCAACCATTTCGGCACGAAGCAGCAACCGTATAAAGATGCAGCAGTACTCCACGCCTCTTCCTATGGCTTGGATTGCCGGCCGATTTGCAATGGCTGACAAAGCAGACGGAAGCGTGTTAGAACCAACTGCGGGTAATGGGATGTTAGTTTTCACTATTCCAGTCGGACAGGTTCATGTAAATGAACTTGACAAAACACGACTGGACAACCTACGTGAACAGGGATTTGCACAAGTAACACAGCAGGATGCGACAGAGCCATTCGATGGCGATGTGCGTTATGATGTTGTTATCGCCAATCCCCCATTCGGAAAGCGTGAGGCAGTTGAGTATGATGGAAAGAAGATACCGGGACTTGACCCGCAAATAACATTGAACGCTCTTTCAAGCATGAAAGATGACGGCAGAGCCGCTATCATCATCGGTGGAAATATGGAGTATGCGAACAATGGTGCTATAAAGAGCATGAAACCATTTTTCACCTACTTATATGACCACTATAACGTGAAAGGCGTTATTGACATGGGCGGTGGACTGTATGCGAAGCAAGGTACAACATTCCCCACTCGTATGATACTGATAGATGGCCGCAGAACCAATGAGGAACGGGCGCAGACTGCCGTATACCCTCCTGTGGAGAACAAAGCAATCCGCAAGGCTGAAAGTTTTGACGACCTGTACGAGATTATTAACGAAGTATTGAATTTTAATGAAAAGACAAATGGAACAGAAGTATTACGTAGCCAAGGAGGGCGACATCTGTCTGTCGCTGACAACGCATCCGGGGAAACTGACGGAGCAGGACATAATAGACAATCTGAGGCGGATGATGAGAGTGGAAGCCAAACAGAACGGAGAGGAAGAACCGGATTGGAGGGAAACTCTGAGAGCGGCCAACGACCTGTATTGGGAAAACGTGGACAGAATGATACAGTTGGCGAGACCGGGAGAGGAACTGATACCATTGGAAAGCCTTCAACTGACGGAAGAGGACTTGAACAACGAACTGTGGGAAATGAGCCTCAGCCAGTGGATGGAGTGGACGTTCAACGAATCGGACTGGGATTAAAAGGAAAACCCAAGAAAAGAGATTTGACTGAAGAAAAACTTCCTTATCGTCCTCATAATACAGCATTCAGACTTGAAAGCGTTGCCCCCGCAGCTATGGTCGAGGCAATGGATAAAGTGCTTTCTCAAATTGAAGCACAGCACGGCAGCATAGACGAATTTGTCAAGACAGAACTCGGATATGATACCATTGCTGAAACGTATCAAGCACTTGCCGCCGAGCAGATGGACAGTGTCGCTATGGCAATCTATCAGATGAAACAGGAACAAGCCCTTATTATAGGCGACCAAACTGGTGTTGGTAAGGGGCGCCAAATGGCAGCACTTATTCGTTGGGCAGTGCAACGAGGTGAGAAACCTGTATTCATCACACAGAAAGCAGACTTGTTCTCCGATATTTACCGAGACTTGGTAGATGTTGGAAGTGGAGACCTCGTGCCGTTTATATTCAACTCTGACGGTGCTATGGTTGATAGCAAAGGTAATACAGTACACAAACCTCTATCTTCCGCAGAAATGGCAAAAGTCTTTGCATCGGGAGCATTGCCCGAAGAATATGACTTCGCTGTACTCACCTATTCGCAGGTAAACACTGGCGATGCTGTCAGTCAGCAAGAAATGGAGGAAGCTGCCAAAAAGAGTGGCGCACGCACCAAGAAAAGCAAGAACGTGAAGAATGGCAAGGCTACCCCGAAAGCCACATTCTTACGTGTCATTGCAAAGGATAACTATCTGTTCCTTGATGAAAGTCATACGGCGGCAGGTTCGAGCAATACAGGTGCCTATCTGCAAAGTATTCTTCGTGGAGCGAAAGCCGCCACATTTGCAAGTGCTACGTTCGCAAAGCGTCCCGACACAATGCCTTTGTATGCAATTCGTACAGCGATGAGCCAAGCAAAGGTTGATCCGGATAAGATGATTAGTATCATTGAGAAAGGCGGTGTAACTCTGCAAGAAATTATGAGTCGTGAATTGACTAATGCAGGGCAAATGGTACGCAGAGAGCGAGATATGAGCGATGTTGTTACCGATTGGAAAACAATCACTGACCCCGAAACTGTTAGACGTGCAAGAGAGAATTACGACCGTACCATAGCAGCATTCAATGCCATTATCAAATTCCAAGAGGACTACGTAAAGCCGATGATTGAAGCATTGGATATGGAACTTGCTGTTATGGCAGAGAGCGCAGGTGTGAAGCGAGGCACAGATAAAATGGGCGTTGAGAACGTGCCATTTGCAAGCAAGACCTACAACTACACCAAGCAGCTTATGCTTGCCCTCAAAGTCAATGCTATTGCAGATGAAGTGGAAGCCGAAATCAATGCAGGTCGCCACCCTGTTATTGCGTTGGAAAGCACAATGGAGAGCAGTATTAAGGACTATGCCGCAGGAGAAATCATTGATGAGCCAACATTCAGTGCAAGCCTACTGAAAGGACTTGACACCGTTATGCAGTACACCGTCAAAGATGAGGACGGTAACGAACGCCACGAGCGATATTCTCCACAGGCATTAGGTCCGGCAGGAGAAAAAGCATATTATGAGTTGCAGGATTTCATTCGTGAAAGCACAAGCGATATCTTTATCAGTCCACTTGATGCCATTATCGAGCGTCTGAACAAGAAAGGATACAAAGTAGGTGAATTGACAGGACGTAATATGTATGTTGAGCGCAACGATGACGGACGTGTCGTTGTCAAGCGTAGAACTGACAAAGACAAAAAGAAAATGCAGAGAGAGTTCAACAGTGGTGTTCTTGATGTCCTCATCCTCAACAAGTCTGCATCAACAGGTATCAGTTTGCACGCTTCAGAGAAATTCAGCGACCAACGTCAGCGTTCTATGATTATAGCACAGCCGCTGAGCGATATTAACGACTATATGCAGATGATAGGACGTATAGACCGTACAGGACAGGTGCATAGAGGTTATTACATCAACCTCGGTTTGCCTGTACCCGCCGAGAACCGTTTCCTGATGATGCTTTCCACCAAACTGAAATCGTTGAACGCTAATACCACGACCTCACAGGATAGTGAAAGTAATGATGTGGAAGCACCGGATTTACTCAACAAGTATGGTAGTCAAGTTGTTGTTGAGTATCTTCGTGATAATGTAGATATATACGAGAAAATGGGTACTCCTTTGAAAAAGGGAGGACTCGGAGGTGGTCGTGTGCAGGCAAGCGAACTTGAAGATTACAAACCGCAAGAAGATGATGCACGCAAGATTACAGGTTATGTCGCTCTATTGGCAACAAAAGAGCAGGAGGAGTTTTACGATGATGTCGTAAGGCGTTATAACGAATTGATTAAATATCTCAATGATACCGGCAGTAACGACTTAAAGATTACTGTAATGCCACTCCGCGCAACGACTATCGAGAAACGCATATCTTCTGAGGGCATAGACCCTGATGGAAACAATCCATTTGCTCGCAATTCATTTGTTGAAAAGGTGGAAATGGATGTGTTGAGAAAGCCGATGAAAGCGGATGAGATACGCAAGGTAATAGAACAGATAAACAAGGGTGTTGAGCCGAATACCTATCTTGACAATGTTATTGAAACTATCCGCAAGGAGGACGAAGTTAGAATTGCTGCAGAAGATGAACGCTACGAGAAATCAAAGGCAAAAGCCATTGACGACATAGCCAAGCAGACAGAAAAAATCAATGGTCAGAAGAAACGCAGCGATGAAGAAAAGCGTGTTGCCATAGATAACTTTATCGCAGAGACCAATGAAAAGGTAGAGGCAAAGCATAAGGACAACATCTTGCGACTCAACACGAACAGCGACCAGATGATGCGCCGCTTGAGAATGTTTGAAGTTGGCAAGTCTTATCTTGTGCCCGATAACCTTGAGTCAATGATTTTCGACTTTGCTACTTCTGCTATCTTCTGTGGCTACAAAACAAAGGATAGCAAGATTACAGCCTCAACAACACTTGCGGTATTTGCTACCCTTGACGGTCGCAGACGTATTGAAATTAAACTTTCACAGATTGATGCGTTGCGAAGCATTGACAAGGTAACCAATGATAATTGGGATGCTGCACGTGCCACCACACTTGATAATTGGGATAGTCAGATACCAAGTGAGACACGAAAGACAGGTTTCATTATGACAGGTAATATCTTGCAGGCTATAGCCGATACACAAGATGAATACGGAGGCTATCCTGGACAACTCATTAGTTATACAGACATTGACGGTAATGTTCACGATGGTATCTTAATGCCCGACAAATGGAATGCTTCTATGCTGAAAACGAGCGGTGCTCCATTGAGCAGTCGTTTACAACAGATAAAAGACTATACTCCTATAACAAGCCACGATGGAAAGGTCGAGATTATGGGTAACAGTTGGGCAAAGATGTTCTACCTCACTGTTCCAAAGACAAAGAAAGACGGTGCGGTTTACTACGAGAACAAAACCTTGCTTCGTGCCGCAGGTGGAAACTTCTACCCTTACCGAGGAAAGTTGCGTGCGGATATTCCCGAGGAGCGCATAATAGAAGTTGTCAAGGAACTTGCCAAATTAGGCGTAAAAGTAAAGGATGACACAACTGATATTCTCCAACGTAACGGCATTGGTGCATATAACGATGATGAAGTCAGTTATGAGAATGACCCAGTGGCAAAGCTGCTCGGTCAGTCAAGGAGAACGGCAAAGCAGCGGAGGGAATTTGCACGGCGTGAACGCCAAAGAATGGCAGAACGTGTGGAAAGCCTTGCAGAGAAACTGCATCTTGACAATGTGGAGGTTGTTACTGATGCTTCCGTCTTGGATGGAAAGAAGCAGCGTGCAAAAGGCTTCTACTCGAAGAGTACAGGGAAGATAACCATTGTTATTCCCAACCATACAAGTACGTTTGATGTTGAACAGACACTGCTGCATGAGGCTGTGGCGCACTATGGTTTGCGCCAGTTGTTCGGAGAACATTTTGATACATTCCTTGATAATGTATTCAACAATGCCGATGAGAACATACGCAGACGCATTGTAGATATGGCTGCAAAAAACGGTTGGGATTTCCATAAGGCTACCGAAGAATATCTTGCTTCGCTTGCAGAAGAAACTGAATTTGAGAACATCAACGCAAGTTGGTGGCAACAGATAAAGGATTTCTTCCTGAATATGCTTCATAAGATAGGCTTTGAGGATTTTAGAGGGGTTACTCTATCGGACAACGAACTTCGCTACATCTTGTGGCGCAGTTACGAGAACCTTGCGGAACCGGGCAGATACAGAAACATATTGGGAGAAGCCGCTGATGTGGCAAAGCAGTATGAACTGAAAGTCGGAAATTATGCGGTTTCCGACCCACATCATCAGACTGTTGCAGAAAGTGATGATGCACTATACCGTACCGGTGACCCGGAAATACATGAAAGGGAGTTGGCTCGTGACCGTTATGAAAGGCGTGTAAAAAGCGGTATGTTCCAATCACAGGAAGCATTACAGGACAGTATGCTCGGCTTGAAAGAAGCCATGACTGCAATCCTTGGCAAGGAAACAAACATTGAGGATGTGGACGGATTTGAAAACGCATACTTGGGAGAAAACCGTCTGTCAAGTGTGAACAAAGCCGAGGCCGATGCATTTGCCCACACCCTGTTCAAGCCCATGCTTGATGAGGTTGCCAAACTTGCCAGGACTGAGGCAGAGCGTGAGGAATTGACTGATTACATGATGGCGAAACACGGTCTTGAACGCAATACATATATGCGTAATGAAGCAATCAATAACGGAGCAACCGATGCAGACCAAACCGACTATGCCGGACTTACAGCCCTTACAGGTATGGATAATGTTACTGATGCCGAAACGGAAGCACAGATAATGGTTAACGATTACGAACAGGCACACGACACTACCGACCTTTGGAAAAAAGTCAATGCCGCGAGCAAAGCAATACTTTCAAAGTCATACGAATGTGGCATGATGAGCAAAGCGACCTTTGACAAGATTTCAGATATGTATGATTTTTACATTCCACTACGTGGTTTTGATGAAAAGACCAGTTCTGAAGCATACGCATATCTGACGCACAAGCAAAGTGCATTCAATGCTCCTATCAAGAAAGCGGAAGGACGCAGGTCTAAAGCGGATGACCCGTTTGCCAACCTGCAATCAATGGCAGAAGGTGCTATCATGCAGGGCAACCGGAACAAATTGGTAAAACAGCGTTTCCTTAATTTCGCCCTCAACCATTCGAGCGACCTTGTCAGTGTGAGCGACATTTGGGTAGAATACGATACGGTGGCCGACGAATGGAAGCCAGTGTTTCCTGACAACATAGACAGTACAGATACTCCCGAAGTAGTAGAACGGAAGATGCTGGACTTTGAAACTAAAATGGAGTCATTGGCGCAGCAATATCCTGACCGGTACAAGCACGGCAAGGATACCGTGAATATTCCTTACCGTATTGTGGAAAGCCAGGATATGAGGCAGCACCAAATTGTAGTGAAACGTGGCGGCAGGGACTATGTGATTACCATTAACGGCAATCCCCGCGCAGCACAGGCACTGAACGGACAGACAAATCCCGACAATGATATGTCGGGGGCAATCGGAGCTATTCTCCGTGCAGGAGAAAATATCAACCGACAGTTGAGTGCGTTCTATACCACACGTAACCCAGACTTCATTGTATCGAACTTCATGCGAGATATGCTATACACCAATACCATGACTTGGATAAGGGAAAGCCCGAACTACGCACTGCGTTTTCATCGGAATTATATGTATGCCAACCCTGTAAGAATAAAGCAACTCTTGGCTAAGCACCGCAAAGGGACACTTGATATGAGTAACAAGACGGAAGCGATGTTTCATCAGTTCATGATGAACGGAGGAGAAACAGGCTATGCCAATATCCGGGACATTGAACAACATAAGAACGACATACGCAGGGAACTGAAAAAATCGAACGGCAAGATTCCTGTAAAAAAAGCATGGGACTTGTTAGGCGAACGTTTCGATGAGTACAACCGAGCCGTTGAGAACTGCGCCCGTTTTGCCGCTTTCATGACATCACGCGAAATGGGCAGGAGCATTGACAGAGCCATCTATGATGCAAAGGAGATAAGTGTAAACTTCAACAAGAAAGGCAGCGGAGCAAAATTCTATGACAGTACAGGGCAGACAAAGGCTGGTAATGCCAGTGCATTGGTATCGGGACTTGGTCGTAGCGGCTATGTGTTTTGGAATGCAGCCATTCAAGGTACGGCAAACTTTGGACGACAGATGAAACGCCATCCTGCCAAAGCTTTTACAGGTATTGCGGCGATGTTCCTTCTTGGTGCCATTGTTGCCTACTTGGGTGGCGATGATGATGACGATGATGACAAGAACGCATACTATAATCTTCCCGAATATGTAAGGCGCAGCAATATTCTTTTCAGGGCAGGAAACAGTTGGGTATCAATTCCTCTTCCGGTAGAATACAGGGCTGTTTACGGCATGGGCGAACTGATGATTTCCGTTCTTAACGGAAAGGAACATCTTACAGGCGAAGAAATTGCCGAAGCCATAACAGGACAGGCTACACAGATATTACCTATTGATTTCTTGGAGGGCGGCGGAGGATTGAATGCCTTTGTACCGAGTGCCTACAAACCCTTGTGGGAAGCCTACGTTGCAGAAAAGAGTTGGACGGGTATGCCACTTTATAAAGACACACCTTACAACAAAGATATGCCCGAATGGACAAAGGCGTATAAGAGCGCCAATAAATACATTGTCGGATTGGCCAATGCCATGAATGAAGCTACGGGCGGAGACCCATATACAAAAGGAACGATTGACTTTAATCCGGCAAAAATTGAATATATGCTGAACGGTTATTTCGGTGGCGTGTTCGGAACAATCGACAAATTGAGCAAGACCGCAGAAACCATTACAGACAACCGAGAGTACGACCCTCGCAGCTTCTTGTTGGTAAACAGACTGGTCAAAGCCGGGGACGAACGCACCGAGTACAGGGCTGTGAACAATGAGTATTTCCGATTGAAAGAGGAGCATGACCGATTGAAATCCAGATTAAAACACTATGAGGAAGATACCGACAACGACATATTTGACTATGCGGAAAAGATTGATTTCCTTTACAATTCACCCGAATACGAGCGGTATGAAATTTTTGAGGATTATCGTAGGGATATTGACGACCTCTATAATGAACTGAATGACACAGTTGATGATGAGGAACGTAAGAATATTGAGGCTGAATTGAATGAACTCAAAAAGGAAATGATAGAAGAAATGAACAAAACCCGTAAATAGTTAAACATAGGATGATTGCCCGGAGCAGTATATTTGTTCCGAGCAATCATTAAAATGATAAAAATATGCATGTAAATAAAAGCGAAAGAAAATTGCTGCCAATGAGCCGTATAGCTCCGGGAAGAAATGATGCCGCCGAGATAGATACTGTTGTTTCTGCAAAACGTTATGGTGACCGCAGGGCATTTGACATTCTTATGGAAGCACAATACTATTGGAGCCAGATGGACGACTTTCGGAAAGACCGGGAGCGAAACAAACGCTATACCTATGGTTTCCAATGGGACGATATGATTTGTGTGGACGGAAAATCCATGAGCGAGGAAGAATACATTAAAAGTCAAGGCAACGTGCCTTTGAAAAACAACCTTATCCGTAGGCTTGTGCGAAGCGTGCTTGGCGTGTATCGAAGCCAAAGTAAAGAACCGACCTGTACCGCACGTGATCGGGATGAACAGAAACTTGGTGAAACGATGAGTACGATACTTCAATGCAACATGCAGCTTAACCGAATGAACGATGTATACGCCCGAACTATGGAAGAGTTCCTGATAAGCGGTTTTATCGTTCACCGTAAATCGTACGGTTGGCGTAATGGAAAAGAGGATTGTTGGACGGACTATGTACAACCCAATAATTTCTTTATCGACAACAACATGAGAGATTTCAGAGGTTGGGATGTTTCCGTGCTTGGAGAAGTTCACGACATTTCTTTCGGACAGTTGTGTGAACAGTTCGCATCAAGTCCGCAGGAATACAGACAATTGCGCGACATTTACAAGTGGGCGGCAAGGAAAGATTACATAGCCACATACGCGGAGCGTTTCGGGTATAGCCGCTTGGAGAACTACGATTTTCTATTCACAAGCGAGCCGGGACGATGCCGTGTGATAGAGATATGGCGCAAGGAGCAAAAACCGAGATACCGTTGCCATGACTACCAAAACGGCGATATTTTCAAAATAGACGAAGAAGATTACGCACAAGTGGTGCTTACTGAAAATGAAGAACGTATGCGTATGGCCAAGGAAGCCGGTATGCCGGAAGATGAGGTTCCGTTGATAAAAGCTACTTGGTTTGTGGACGATTATTGGTATTTCTATTACCTTTCTCCTTTTGGCGACATATTGAGGGAGGGGGAAACGCCTTACGAGCATGGAAGCCATCCATATGTTTTCAAGGCATATCCGTTCATTGATGGTGAAATCCATTCATTCGTTGCTGATGTAATCGACCAACAGCGATATACCAACCGATTGATAACCCTCTATGACTGGATAATGCGGGCGAGTGCCAAAGGCGTGCTGATGATGCCCGAAGATTGCTTGCCTGATGGTGTGAGCATTGACGATATTGCAGAGAGCTGGACGGAATTTAACGGTGTCATCGTATACAAGCCGAGCAAAAGCGGAAAAGTGCCGGAACAGGTGGCCAATAACTCCACAAATATAGGCATTGCGGAACTGCTTAATATGCAACTCAATTTTTTTGAAGATATATCGGGAGTTACGGGCGCATTACAAGGAAAGCCCGGGTATTCCGGTGAAAGTGCATCGCACTATAACCAACAGACAGAAAACGCCACGAAGTCATTGCTCGACCTGCTTGAATGCTTCAGTTGTTTTGTAGTGGACGGAGCATATAAGGATGTGAAGAATATGCAGCAGTTTTATGATAGCAAACGTGTATTCAATATTGCAGGTAAGAGTGGTGCACAAATCGAATATGACCCGAAGAAAATACGTGATGTAGAATTTGATTTAAGCATTACCGAAAGCACTTCAACACCGGCATACAGGCATCTTGCTAACGATATGCTTATGCAGTTGTACCAGTCTCAGGCAATCAGTGTAGAGCAGCTGCTTGAGCATGGAGATTTCCCGTTTGCAGATGAATTGTTGCAAAGTATCAAATCACAGAAGGAACAGTTGGAGCAGGGCAAAGTGCCCGATGGTCTTTCTCCTCAATTGCTTCAACAGGTCGAACAAGATGCAAATATAGATGCAGTAAATCAGTTACATAATGCAATGAGAACTTAAACCAAAGGGGCACATCATCACAGATATGCCCCTTTCTTTATTCTTTGGATAATTGGTCGCATTCAATCCATGTTTCTTCAGTATCATCAAAACGAACGGTACAACCGTATTTATCAGTATCTATATCTAATACAGTACCGCTTTTCCCATTATCATTGCACATCACCCGGTCTCCGATGTTAAACTTGTTGATATTGTCAAGTGCGAGCGGGTCATTGGTAAGTGTGGCAATGCCATCAATATTTCCGTACTTTCCCATTCTCTTTGGTATTTGAAAATGAATCAAGCCATGAGAAATACTGTTTTCGTTTCAATGCAATAATAGCAGAAGGAAGCATAGCTGAACCGTTTCCATAAGTCGTGCAGTAGAAGCATTCGCGTTCAAGGTCGCCCACAAACGTATTATGATTGATGTAGCCTTTCTGTTTCAACTTACGGAAATTCTTTCTATCCATAATGATAAGTTGACCTTTTTTCCCACCGGCAGGCATAACATAGTAACGTTCTCCAGTTTCTTTGTGTTTTTCGTCTGCCTGTCTGACTGCTTCACGTAAACGAAGCGAAGCTCTGATTTTTCTGAAAATGTTCATTGTTCCTTGTTTTTATAGTTAAACTTATATTGTAGCTGCTGAAACAGCTTTTTTCTTTTTGACAACAAATCGTCCGATACGAAGCACAATCTTTGGAATTTCCATTTCAAAGAAACATATATGCAAGCCTATGGCTCTTGTCATTAGCAAGTCATCATGTTTACCGGTAATCGCTCCGAAAGCTCCGTTCGGTTTTTTCTCGTAACACAAATATTCGTCCAGACAACGTTCGTCACGTTCTGTGTATAAATTCTCACGAATAACCTTGACTAAGGTTGATATAATCATCGGTTTGGTTGAGACATTGGTATGGAAGCCGTATTTGGTAGGCAATCCCTCGCGTACGGCTTCTTCGGACTGACCACGTGCATAGAGATTAGGGTAAATCTCTTTGATTTGATTAAGGATGAACTGTGACTGGTCGCCATCTACCTGCCGCTCCTTGTCATGCGTTTCCAAGGTGTTGCTTTCTATCACCAAGAGTGAATTGTCATAAAAAGCCGCTATTTGTGCCGCTTTCCACGCAAGCTGGTCGATGTCGCAATGTCCGTACCATTGTGCCACTACGACAGGCTTGCCACCATCAATCATAAACAGACGGTCAAGCACAAGAACAACAGAGAAGTCTGCTTTATTGGAACGTCCACCCACATCGACAATCGTGAGGTAACGATTTGTAACAACTTCCTTTTCATCTGTTTCCGGCAACTCCCAAATATGCAACAATCCCTGTTTGTCTTTCACAAAACGCAAGTTCTGCAAAGCGTTCTTGCCCTCATCCGCATCGGCACAGACTTCACCGACATATTTAGGCTTCTTGCAGGTCTTACGCATTGCATCGACCTTGTATTTGTCGAACACACGTGCTCCCGAATGTACGAAGGCTTCCACATCATCAGACGGAAATTCGGCAGCCATCTGC